>JACCDT010975165.1_pt1 | contig 284730 bp, 270 predicted proteins | sample 7446291 | NCBI WGS metagenome assembly JACCDT01 (sample SAMN15323446, study PRJNA562643) | freshwater metagenome | isolation source: river surface water | place: USA:Blue River Watershed | collected 2017-08-17 | reverse complement strand
TCGGATTCGCTATCATGCTCTCCGCCTGGCTCATCGTCAATATCGTCCTGACCGTACTCGTTGATAACGCCAAAAAGCCTTTTGATGGACTGATAAAGAATGGAGCCTTCAACTTTTCCTGTGATGTCGGGTCCAATGTGAAGGGGCAATAGCTTTTTCTTGGGTGGAAGGGGTGATATACTGGACATATGACTATTTACCCTATGGAACAAGCCAAAAAGCGCATCAAAGCCCTGACACCGGAAATTATTGAGCGAGCAAAAATGCTTCGCGAGACGATAACGAAATATCGTACGGTTCAACATGAGAAGGATATTTCGCTCATATCACCTGAAGCACTTGATTCTCTCAAATATGAGATTGCAGAACTGGAAGAGCGGTATCCCGAACTCATTACACCTGATTCGCCTACGCAGACCGTAGCGGGTGCCCCCGCTCCATTTTTGCGCAAAGTCAAACATACTGTGGCACAGTGGTCGTTTAACGATGCCTTTACCGAGGAGGATATCCGGGCCTTTGACACTCGTGTGCGAAAGATAAGCAGTGGAGTTCCTACGTATGATCTGGAGCTTAAAATTGATGGTCTCAAAATTGTCCTCGCGTATGAGCAGGGTGTACTCAAGACAGCGGCTACTCGTGGTGATGGTACGGTCGGAGAAGATGTCACGCACAATATCCGCACCATAGCTTCGGTTCCTCAGAAGCTAAAACGGCCGATTGACCTCATTGTCGAGGGTGAAGTATATCTTACTCGCTCAGGCTTCTCGAAGCTTAATGCCTCGAGGCGTTCGATGGGTGAAGTTGAGTTTGCTAACCCGCGTAACGCAGCGGCGGGTTCAATTCGCCAACTTGATCCAAACATTGCTGCTAAGCGTCCGCTCGGCGTTTTTTTCTACGATGTGGCACAGACATCCGAGTCGTTTCCATTGACGCAGAGTGAAGAACTCAGTTATCTCGCTGACCTTGGTTTGCCAGTGAATCCGGAACACTCTCACGCAGAGACGGTTGAAGATATACAAAAATATTGGTTGAAGTGGCAAGGAGAAGCACGGGATGGAGTCGATTATCAAATAGACGGTATCGTACTAAAAGTAGAATCAAAAGCGATGCAAGAAGCGCTTGGGTATACCGGTAAAGCACCACGTTTTGGGGTGGCGTATAAATTTCCGGCAGAGCAGGCCACGACTGTGGTCGAGGACGTCGTGGTGCAAATAGGTCGGACGGGAGCACTCACTCCGGTGGCACATCTGCGGCCGGTGCGTATCGCCGGGAGTACGGTCAGTCGGGCAACCCTCCATAACTTTGATGAAATCAAGCGTTTGGGTGTCCGTATCGGTGATACGGTCATTGTGCAAAAGGCCGGGGACATCATCCCCGAGATTGTTTCCGTTATTCTTGGTTTACGTACGGGGAAAGAAAAAAGAGTGTCAGTCCCAAAACGCTGTCCTATATGTGATTCACTGGTAGAAAAGCGAACTATCGGGGGGCGCGAGGGAGAGGAAGAAAGTGCTGCTCTCTATTGTTCTAACCCGCGTTGTTTTGCTATTGAAAAAGAGTATCTGATCCATGCTGTTTCCAAGAAGGGTCTCGACATTCCTGGTTTGGGAGAGAAGATTATCGAGCTCCTCATGAATGAGGGTCTTGTCAAAGACATTGCCGATATTTTTGGTCTGACGGCCGGCGATTTGGCCCCACTCGAACGATTTGCGGAGAAGTCGGCCAGTAAGTTATCGGACTCTATAACAGCAGCCAAGACAGTGACGCTCAGTAAGTTTTTGTTTGCACTCGGTATTCATCATGTCGGTGAGGAGACGGCGGATTTGCTCGTGATGAGTTTCCTGTCGCGATTGACTGCTCAAAAAGTGACGACCCCCACAGCAGTAGGCTTGTTTTTTCGGGCACTCTCACAAGACGAGGTACTTGCCATCAAGGGCATCGGACAGTCGGTGGCGGAGAGTCTCTCGGCTTGGTTTGTGACCAAGGAGCACCAAGAGCTCCTCGCAGAACTGACCCAAGAGGGCGTGGTGATACAACTCCCTAAAGAGCGTGAAACGACGAGTCGTTTTACTGGAAAGACCTTTGTGTTGACCGGAGAACTCACTTCCTTTACAAGAGACGAAGCCAAGGCTATGATTAAGGAAAATGGAGGCTCTGTTTCTTCTTCGGTCAGTCGCAAGACGGATTTTGTGGTGGCGGGAGTGAGTCCGGGGAGTAAGTACGATATGGCACAAGAACTTGGGGTCACGATAGTGGATGAGGAAGAATTTAAAAAATTACTTGGAAGATAGGACTGTATTATCATTATGTTGTCACAAGAAGAAGTAAAACATATCGCGCTCCTTAGTCGTATCGGACTGAAGGATGAGGATGTTCCCGGTTATCAGAAAGATTTGTCGGCAGTATTGGATTTTTTTCAAGAACTGGAAAAGCTGCCGACGGATGGCATCGAACCTATCGGTCATATCACCGGAAGAGCAGATGTTATGCGTGAGGATGAGCAGGTTGTTTTTTCTCAGGCGGGGAGAGCACAGATATTGAAGAATGCGCCCGATACGAAGGATAATTTTCTCAAAGTACGGTCAGTTTTTTAGAGTATGCCCGGCAGTAGAATTTCGACTGAGTTGGTCCGAGCGTGAATTTTTTGGGAAACAGTCAGGTGAGAGAGGCTGGATGTTGTAATATGATTTCTGTATAATTGTCGAAATTTCACTACCGGGTATGATTCGAACACTGCATCAAAAATTACTCTCTCGTGAGTGTACGGCTGTTTCTCTGGTGGAACAGTATTTTTCTGTGATTGAAAACAAGGAGCCCGACACACTGGCCTTTCTGACGCTTTTGAAAGAAGAAGCCATGACAGAGGCTCGACTGGTAGATGAGCAGATTGAGCGAGGAGAAGCTATTGATTTGCTCGCTGGTATCCCGGGAGCACTGAAGGACAATATTCTCATGCAGGGAACACGGACGACGAGCGCTTCAAAAATTTTGGACAACTATATCGCTCCCCATGATGCGACGGTGGTGGAGAAGCTGAAAGCCGTCCACGCTCCTATTTTGGGGAAGACTAATATGGACGAGTTTGCTCTGGGCTCATCGACGGAAAACAGTGCTTATCAAGTGACGAAAAACCCGCATGATGTGACACGTGTTCCTGGGGGGACTTCGGGCGGTTCAGCGGCAGCCGTGGCAGCCGGGGAAGTGGTGTGGGCTCTTGGTTCTGACACTGGTGGCTCTATCCGTCAGCCGGCAGCATTTTGTGGCGTGGTTGGACTGAAGCCAACATATGGGCGGGTTAGTCGCTACGGACTGATGGCAGCCGCATCGAGCCTGGATCAGATTGGTCCCTTGGCACAGACAGTGGAGGATGTGGCGATAGTGTTTTCGCGTATTGCTGGCCGTGACCCTCATGATGCAACAACAGCGGACAGTGGTCACGAGAAACGCTATGAAGACTATCTCGATACTGATGTTCGTGGTAAAAAAATCGGTGTACCCAAAGAATACTTCTCTCCGGACTTGGATCCACGCATCAAGACACTCTGCGATGCTGCACTCGCTCGTTTTGAGGCGCTTGGGATGAACGTACAGGAAGTGTCTTTGCCGCATAGTGCCTTTGCGTTGCCTACCTACTACATCATTCAGCCTTGCGAGGTCAGTTCCAATCTGGCACGCTATGATGGTATTCGCTATGGACTGTCAGTCAATGATGAAAAGGACTCAGCACTTCCAACGAGTACTCTCCTTGAAACCTATCTTGATACGAGACGACACGGACTCGGGAAAGAAGTGAAACGACGCATCATGCTCGGCACGCACAGTCTGTCTTCTGGGTATTATGATGCCTACTATCTCAAGGCACAGAAAGTACGAGCCCTCTTGAAGCAGGATTTTGAAAAGGTATTTGAGGAAGTGGACTTTATTTTTTCACCGACCACTCCAGAGCCAGCCTTTAAGATCGGAGAAAAAGCTACTGATCCGCTCAAGATGTATTTGGGAGACGTCTATACGGTAACGGCCAACCTGACCGGTGTTCCGGCGCTTTCCTTTCCAATCGGTACCGTGGAAGAAGAGGGAAAGCAGCTGCCCATCGGGGGACAGCTTTTGGGGAAGTGGTTTGATGAGGAAAATTTGTTGGCGGCGGCACATGCTTTTGAAATGGAGGGAAAAAAATAAACACATAACAATACGCAAACGGCGGAAAACCTGAAAACCAGAGTATTATTATTCTCGGATACAGGAACTGTTGATTGCTGATTGGTAGCTGATAGCGATATGGAAGTTGACGTGACCGAACTGTTTGCTCTTTTGTGGCAGGGCATCAACCAATTTTTTGAGCAGTCCATTCTTTTTGCGACACTCAAGTTTTTTCTGTTTGTGTATGTAGGTGTGTTGTTTGTTGATATCATCCTCTTGTTTATTTTGAAGGGGGTTTCTTCAGATTTGAAAACAGCACTCTATGGTACAGAACGCCCACTTATGTCAAAGAACAAACTGATCAAGCGGTTTGAGGATATTTTGGCACGTTTGGAAACGGGAAACCCTTCGCAGTACAAGGTAGCTATCTTGGAAGCGGATGCGTTTGCTGATGAGATTTTGGATGGCATCGGCTACAAAGGAGCGACGATGACGGAAAAGCTGGGGAGCGTAAAGGGCGGACAATTGGAGACGAAGGAGGTCCTGAGTGAGGCTCATGAGGTGCGTAATCAGATAGTGCATGATGCCACGTTTGTCCTGTCCAAAGAAGAGGCAGAGCGGCATCTCGAGGGGTATCGTCGGTTTTTTGATGAGGTGGAGTTATTCTGATATTTCCCTGGAAAATGACCTTTTTTGGCTCTTTTTTCCTTTGGGCGCGCGTCCGATTGACAGAGGAGCATTTTTCTGGTAGTGTCTAGGTAAAGCCCTCGGGGCTTTTTTTAAGAGGCAAAATATGCAGGCAATAGTGACATTTTTTCGGGAGGCTCGGGTGGAGCTCTCACGAGTCAATTGGCCATCGCAGCAGGAGATTATCCGATACACGGTGCTCGTGATCGTTATCAGTCTCTCGGTAGCGTTGTTTCTGGGAGCACTCGACTTCCTCTTTAGTTTTCTCGTAGAAAAATATCTCCTGACACAGTAGGGAGGTGATAATCTTTTAGGTAGCATTTTCGTATGGCAAAGCAAACACAGCATCATGGTCGCGCCTGGTATGTGCTCCACACGTACTCCGGATACGAGGACAACGTCGCTCGCAATTTGAAGCAGCGTATCGAGTCCATGGATATGCAAGATCACATCTTTGACGTGTTGGTACCCAAGGAGAAGAAGATCAAGATCAAGGGTGGTAAGCGCGTCGTGATTGAGGAACGCATCTATCCTGGGTATGTACTCGTTGATATGATGGTGACCGATGCTTCGTGGTACGTGGTACGCAATACACCAAACGTGACTGGTTTTATTGGTCTTGGTACGACGCCGACTCCGATTGATACGAAAGAAATCGATGCTCTGAAGAAGCGGATGGGTGTAGCTGAGCCGAAATACAAGATTGATGTCCATGTCGGTGATGCGGTGAAGATTGTCGATGGGCCATTTAAGGAGTTTGAAGGAAAAATTCAGGAAATTGATGAAGAAAAGGGAAAGGTGAAGGTGCTCGTTTCTATCTTCGGTCGTGAGACTCCGGTAGAACTAGACTTTCTCCAAGTAAAGAAGGGCTAGTACGAATAATTGATTTTTTAGACAATTATGGCAAAGACCATCAAGACCGTTATCAAACTGCAGATTCCTGCCGGCAAGGCCAATCCAGCTCCTCCAGTGGGACCTGCCCTTGGACAGCATGGTTTGAATATTCAGGATTTCTGCAGCAAGTTCAATGCAGCAACGCAGGATCGTATGGGGGATGTAGTACCAGCTGAGATTACCGTGTTTGAGGATCGTACATTTACGTTCGTACTCAAAACCTCCCCGGCTTCTGATTTGCTCAAGAAAGCCGCTGGTATTGCCAAGGCGGCTGCCAATCCTCTCAAGGACAAGGCTGGTCAGGTGACACAGGCTCAGATTCGTGAGATTGCTGAAAAGAAGATGTCGGATCTTTCTGCCAACGATGTCGATGCGGCCATGAAGATTATCGCCGGTTCCGCTCGTTCTATGGGTATCAAGGTTGTTGATTAAACTGAAGGGGAAGATAATTTTTATATGTGTGGGAGTCCGCCAGTCGGCGGACGTCTGAACCACGGATAATACTATGTTTAGAGGAAAAACCTATCGCGGTGTTGTAGCCAAGATGGAAGCAGGAAAAGAATATACACCAGCAGAGGCAGTGGCGTTTTTGAAAGAAAACAAGACAGCCAAGTTTGATGAGTCTGTTGAGATTCATGTCCGTCTCGGTATTAACGCCAAGAAGTCGGATGAAATGGTGCGTGCTACCGTCATCTTGCCTCATGGCACTGGACGTGCTCAGAAGGTGGCTGTGATTACTAGTACCAAAGAAGCAGAGGCCAAAGAAGCCACAGCAGATATTGTTGGTGGTGAAGAAATCATTGCTGATATCAAGAACGGTAAACTGTCTCCCGGAACGCACTTTGATGTTATCCTCGCGACCCCGGAGATGATGCCAAAACTCGCAGTCATCGCCAAAATCCTTGGTCCAAAGGGTATGATGCCGTCTCCTAAGACTGAGACTGTGACGGTCAAGATCAAGGAAGCGGTAGAAATGCTCAAGAAAGGAAAGAAGGTCAGTTTCAAGAACGATGATACGGGCAATTTGCATCAGGTCATTGGTAAGCTCTCTTTTACGGTTGAACAACTGACTGAAAATTTCCAGACCCTCAAAGAGACGCTCGACAAATCAAAGCCAGAGAACATGAAGGGACGCTTCATCAAGAAGCTGTATGTTTCCTCAACCATGGGTCCAAGCCTGACTCTTAAAGCGTAGTGAAAAAAGCAGGCGAAAGCCTGCTCTTCTTTTTACTAATAAGCTAAGAAGCATAGAATATGATTCTTTCAGATCGTGATATCAAAAAGGAGTTGAAGAGTAAAGAAATTACTATCAAACCATATCGGGCCGAGTGTTTGCAACCGGCGAGCTACGATGTGCATCTTGATCGTCACTTTCTTGTGTTCAACACCAATCAAAACTTCGTCATCGACCCACGGGATATCTCGAAGGATCTGATGAAAAAAATTGATATCACGAAAACGGAGCCGTTCATTCTCCATCCGGGGGAATTTGCTCTAGGAGTACTCCTCGAAGAAACAGGGGTTTCCGACAAGCTGGTGGGTCGTCTCGAAGGCAAGAGTTCTCTTGGACGTCTGGGTCTCATCATTCATACCACCGCGGGATTTCTCGATGCAGGCAATTCACTCAAGATGACCCTCGAGCTCTTTAATGCCGGTAAAATCCCGCTCAAGCTTTACTATGGGATGCCAATTGGTCAGATGGCCTTTGAGTATCTGTCCTCGCCCTGTGAACGCCCGTATGGTTCCAAAGGACTGAATTCCAAGTACAAAGGTGATACCAAACCGCAGGCCTCAAAAATGCACCTCAACTTCAAAAAATCCAAGAAAAAAAGCCTCTCCAAATAAATTCTTTTGGCTTATTGCAGGGAAAGTCATTGAAAAATCATTGACTTTTTCTGTTTTTAGGTGTATAATATATTGTCATTTAAAAATCAATACTTTTGCCAGAGCGAAGAGGTTTTTTATTATTGAGACTTCAGATGTCTCAGTAGAAAAGAGAGATTTCTTCGCTCTGGCAAACTCACTGTGAGTGAAAGGCTAAAGCATAGGAGATGACGCCATGGCACAAGCCGTGTCCCCATCGGATTTCAAGGGTCTTACCATAGGCCAGGCAGGGAAGTTTGCTGACCTGCAAATCGCCGCTCTGCGCAAGAGTGGCCTCCCGAGCGAGCCGACACAGTGGATTCTCGAAAAGCAGGGCGCTGCTCTGGCCGAAGAGTTCGTGGCTTCGGTCCGCAGGCGTGTCGAAGTGGTGAGCAAGCTGATCAATCGCCGTGTCCCGGTGGATCGCAGCCGCACTCCTGAGCAAGTGCTCGACGCGACGGGTCGACGTCAGTACGTCATCGGTGATGTGGCGAAAGTCATGCCACGCGGAGATGGTGTCGAAGCGGAAGTCTTCTTCTTCCATGTCGGTCGGCATCTCTCCGATACCGACCTGGACAAGGAATACGAACTCCGTGGACTTGTCCCGGCTGACCTGTACTCGCTTGCGGCCGTCAACGAGGCCAACCCGCCCTTCGCTGACGAACATCCCAATGCCACGCATTTCCAGGATGCTGACGGCAATTGGTGCTACGCGACCTTCTTTCGCTGGGGCAGCGAGTGGCGCGTGGGCGTCGGCAGTGATGGCTACGACTGGGATGACGACTGGTGGTTCGCCGGCCTTCGTAAGGTTTGAGCCTCAGACCTTCCATTCTTGGTCCGCTGGTTTGCGGATTGAACCCCTGGCACTTCCTGCTGTATGCATGCATACAGCAGGTTTTCTTTTTTTTACACTACCTATGACAAATGCTATGACAAATGAAAAATCCAGGGTTACAACTTTCTGGTAATTTGTTCACTGATTAGATTAAACTGTTTTTAGTTTAAAAACAAGTATCACCATTTCAATGGTGGATTTAGTATTAGGTGAAGTGGTGGCTGATTTATTTTCGTAGAGAACGTCACACATTGTAAACAGTTCTTTTAACTCAGGAACACTGAAATGGTGCGCGATACGGGCTACTTTTCCCTGATCGAGAGCCTGTTTCAGCTGTGCGAGTGTCTGTATAGATGATGAGGGGGTGTCATTATCAAAGACAAAAAAGTCGTGGTCATGAGTTTGAAGAAGTTCCGTGGAGAGTTCGTACCTTTTCTGGTAGTCACTAGAGATAAGTCCTTCATTGACCCAGATGATGCCTCCTGGTTTTAAAATTCGAATGAGTTCATAAATCAGTTGCTGCCTTTCTTGTTGAGAAATAACACTGACCAGAACGAAGGAGATCACTATGGCGTGAAAACACTGATCTGAAAAGGGTAATGGCTCCATGATGTCGCCAAGGATATACTTTACCCGAGTTGATTTACTTTTGTTGAGGGAAATAGCATCGATATTAATGTCGATCGCTGTTACGTTGTAGTCGTACGTAGCGAGCAATTCTGAAATTTCACCCGTGCCACAGCCAAGATCCAATATGTTTGCTTGGGGCGGGATATGGGAAAAAAGCTCCTCACCTGGGAAGGCATTTCTGCCAATTATAGCGTTGGCCGGGAGTATCTCCCAGTGCTTTTTGTTTAAATTGGTATGATTTTTCATAGAGCTAGTATAGCAAAGGGTTGAAATTGAGTGAAATTCTCGAAGTTTGCCGAAGTGGGTTTTGTGCGATAAAATACGGTATCGGGGTAACTTTTTCCGTCAGAATTATGCGTCAATACTTGGATTTACTCAGACATATTGAGGAGCACGGCATAGATAAGGGTGACAGAACTGGTACGGGGACGCGGAGTGTTTTTGGTTATCAGATGCGCTTTGATCTTGCACAGGGCTTTCCTCTTTTAACCACGAAGAAGATGGCGCTGCGTTCTATTATTGTGGAGCTTCTTTGGTTTTTAAAAGGAGATTCAAATCTGAAATATCTTGCTGAGAACAGTGTTCATATTTGGGATGAATGGCCGTACAAGGCGTATCTTAAAAAAACAAATCAATCAGTACCCGAAGTCGGAAGCGAGGAATGGAAAGCTGGCATGAAAGTGTTCATAGAGAATATTAAAACGAATGATGCGTTTGCTCGGGAACATGGTGCCTTAGGTCCTATCTATGGCTATCAGTGGCGCAATTGGCCGACTCCGGATGGACGTCATATTGATCAGATTACACAAGTCATTGAACGTATCAAGGCAAAGCCAGATGATCGTCGTCTCATTGTTTCTGCTTGGAATGTAGCTGATATTGAAGAGATGGGAAAAGCAGGTCTGCCGCCGTGTCACTGTCTCTTTCAGTTTTATGTGGCTAATGGTCGCCTGTCTTGCCAACTCTATCAACGAAGCTGCGATACTTTTCTTGGAGTGCCCTTCAATATTGCTTCTTATGCACTTCTGACTATGATGGTGGCACAGGTGTGTGATTTGGAACCAGGGGAGTTTGTTTGGACAGGGGGAGATGTTCATATTTACAGTAATCATCATGATCAGGTACGGGAGCAGTTATCGCGTGAGCCATTGCCGCTTGCAATCATGAAAATAAATCCGGACGTGAAAAATATTTTTGATTTTGTTCTGGAAGATTTTACCCTTGAAAATTATCAATCCCACGCTGCTATCAAAGCTCCGATAGCCGTTTAATACTTCTTTTCATGTATACTCCAAGAATTTCCATGATTGTAGCGGTTGATGAGACCCGAGCGATTGGTAAGGATAATAAGCTTCTGTGGCATATTCCTGAGGATTTAAAACGTTTCAAGGAATTAACAACCGGTCATACGGTTATTATGGGTGAAAATACCTATCATTCGATTGGGCGACCCTTACCAAATCGAACCAATATTGTCGTGACCCTCAATCAATCGCTGGAGCTTCCAGGATGTCTAGTTGTCCACTCAATCGATGCAGCGTTTCAGGTAGCTCAAGAAAAAGAAGCAGAAGAAGTCTTTGTTATTGGTGGAGCCAGTATTTACAAACAGACACTGCCACTTATAGATAGATTGTACTTGACTGTGGTAGAAGGGAAACATGAGGCAGATACTTTTTTTCCAGATTATTCGGAGTTTAAAAAGATTGTCAGTCAGGAAGAAAATGGAAATGGAGAATATCAGTACACCTATTTTATTTTGGAGCGGGAGTAAAGTCTTTTAAGAAAGAATATATGCAAAAAATTATTGCCGTGCTGGGGATGCCGGGAAGCGGAAAAACAGAAGCGATTGAGTACCTGATTGCCAAATATCATTGGCCCAAGATTTATTTCGCCCAGCCGACGTTTGATGAGATGGAGAAGCGTGGTCTAGAGCGTACGCAGGCTAATGAACGGCTGGTGCGCGAAGACCTCCGCAATCTCCATGGGGAAGATTTCTATGCCAAGGAGGCTGTCAAGAAAGTGGAAGCCCTGCCGGAGGCGGATGTCATACTCCTCGAAAGCTTCTACAGTGCGCCGGAGTACCGCGTTTTTAAGGACCGGTTTCGAGATGCTTTTTTTACCATCGCCATTCATGCACGACCGAGTATTCGTCACGAGCGACTCTTGCACCGGCCGGAACGACCGCTGACGCTCACACAGTCAGAAGAACGGGATTGGGCACAGCTCAATCGTTTGACGCAGGGGACTCCGATTGCGCTTGCTGATCATATGATCATCAATGAGGGAACAAAAGAAGAACTGTGCGCCAAGCTTGATGCCGTTATTGCGGAAATGGCACATCTCCCCAAATAAAAGAAGTTTTTTCCATAATCAAACACTATGTCAAAGGTCATCATCGGAGTTGCGGGAGAAGTCGCTTCGGGTAAGGACACGGTAGGGAAGTATATCGCAGAAAAATATCAGGCGACAGCGCTCCGTTTTTCGCAGGTGCTCCGGGATATTTTGGATCGCATGAGTCTGGAGCAGAGTCAGGAAAATATGGGAAAACTGTCCATGCATTTACGCAAGGCGTTTGGTGAGGATATTTTGTCCAAGGGACTGATTGTCGAGGCGGAACGCAGTCCGAGTGATCTGGTAGTCGTGGACGGCGTGCGACGTTTCCCGGACATCATTCAGATGCAGGCGAGTGAGCAATTTTATTTTATCTACGTCGAGGCATCGCCAGAGAAACGGTATGAGCGTCTGACCCAGCGGCACAACAATTCCGACGATGAGGGTAAAACCATGGCACAGTTTGAAAAGGATGCCTTGCAAGAATCCGAGTCGCAGATCAGAGACTTGAAAGAGCACGCTGATTTTGTCATCAGTAACGATGGGACTCTGGAAGAGCTGCAAAAGCAGGTGGATGATATTTTGACTCAGATACGAAACAAGTAAGTCTTTTGATATGAAAAAAGGAAAGCTGATTGTTTTGGATGGTGCAGATGGATCTGGCAAGGCGACACAGGCACAGCTACTGGCTGGACGTTTGAAAAAGGAGGGCTATCGGGTAAAAATGCTCGATTTTCCGCAATACGAAAATAATTTTTTCGGGAAACTGATCGGTGAATGCTTGGCGGGAAAGTATGGCGATTTCATAGCGCTCGATCCCCATATCGCTTCAGCACTCTATGCTGCAGATCGCTTTGAGTCGAAGCAAATACTGGAAAAATGGCTCGGAGCAGGATACGTAGTGGTACTTGACCGATACGTCAGTGCCAATCAGATTCATCAGGGAGGAAAAATTGTTCATCCGAAGAAACGAAAGGAGTTTCTCGCATGGTTGGATACATTGGAATTTTCCGTTTATGGTATTCCGCGACCACATCTCGTGTGTTATCTGGATGTTCCTCGAACTGTTTCCGATCGACTCCTGACACAGAAGCGACAAGGGCTTTCTACCAATAAAGCGTTGCGCGGCAGAAAAGACTTGGCGGAAAAAAATACAGCTCATTTGGACGCCGCACGTGAGGGTGCGCTCAAGATTATTCGCCAGGGAAATACATGGGAGCGTATTGCTTGTGCTCCAAAGGGAGCATTGCTTTCTCGTGAAGTTATCGCTGAGCTCGTCTGGGAGAAAGTAAGAGGTATTCTATAAAAAATCGAATATGAACTTTCAGGAATATCAGGAACAGTCTCGAAAAACGGCCGTGTATCCGCAGGTTGGCAGTAATTTTGTCTATCCAATTTTAGGAATGGCCGGAGAGTCAGGAGAAGTGGCAGAAAAAGTGAAGAAGGTTTTGCGAGAAAAAAATGGTATCGTTGATGAAGCAGCAAAGGAAGAGATTATCAAAGAGCTAGGAGATCTGCTGTGGTACATGTCTCAACTGGCATCAGAATTGGGAATTTCTCTTGATGAGGTGGCACAAAAAAATATTACCAAAACGCAGAGTCGAATGGAGCGAGGGACGCTACTAGGAGACGGGGATAATCGTTAGTGAAATTCGTATGAAATTAGAAATTAAAAAACTCGAACAAGATGCAGTGTTGCCAGCACGGGCGCATGCTGATGATGCCGGACTAGATCTCTATTCGTACGAAACATTTGTGCTCGCACCTGGTGAACGACGCACGGTCAAAACCGGTATCGCGCTCGCTATTCCGACAGGTTACGTCGGTCTTATTTGGGATAAATCAAGCGTGCCACATAAATTTGGCGTAAAAACCATGGGGGGTGTGATCGACGCATCGTATCGGGGCGAGGTCGGGGTGATCATGGTCAACCTTTCCACGGAGCCGTATCAAGTCGAAAAAGGGGCTAAAATAAGCCAATTATTGATACAAAAAGTCGAGTTGCCGGATGTTTGCGAAGTGACCGAATTAGATGATACTATACGAGGTGATGGTGGATTTGGAAGTACGGGTGCGAAATAGGAAGTAGAATGTGAAATTTAGCATATGAAATACAACGTCACTATTGGCATGGAGGTACATGCAGAGCTCAAGACCAGCTCCAAGATGTTTTGTGCCTGCAAAAATGGTCTGGGCATGGAAACGGAACCAAACGTACATATTTGTCCGGTGTGTACGGCGCAGCCCGGGGCGCTCCCGGTACCCAATGCTGCTGCCATTGAGGCCGTGCAGCGTGTCGGGTTGGCGCTTGGATGCACTCTGAGACTTCATTCCAAATTTGATCGTAAGAACTATTTCTACCCTGATTTGCCGAAGGGTTACCAGATATCGCAGTTTGACGAGCCGTTCTGCGAAAAAGGGACGATGGAGATACAGGCAAAGTCATTTCAGATTACGCGCATTCATCTGGAAGAGGACACGGGGAAATCTATGCATCCGGCCGGGGCAGACTATACACTGGTAGACTACAATCGTGCCGGCGTGCCACTTATGGAACTCGTGACGGAGCCTGATTTTACCAATGGAAAAGATGCCAGCGCCTTTTGTCAGAAGCTGCGTCAGACACTCCGTTATCTCGATGTGTCCAATGCGGATATGGAGAAAGGGCAGATGCGCTGCGAAGTGAATATTTCGCTCTATCCAGAAGGGTCTCATCGTTTGTCTGGGACTAAGGTAGAGATCAAAAATATCAACTCATTCCGTTCTGTGGAGCGGGCGATTGAATATGAAATTGTTCGTCAGACTGATCTGTTGGAGCGTGGGGAGAAAGTAGTGCAAGAAACAAGAGGGTGGGACGAGATGAAAAATATCACGGTGTCGCAACGAAAGAAGGAATCAGCGCATGACTATCGCTATTTTCCCGAGCCAGATATTCCGCCGTTTGAGTTTGATGAAGCGTATGTGGAAAAATTGCGCTTGACACTGCCAGAGTTGCCCGATGCCAAGCGTATTCGTTTTGCTGAACAGTTTGGTTTGCCCGAGAAGGATGTCATTATTTTGACCGAGGAGCGACTCTTTTCAGAATATTTTGAAGCAGTAGTGAGCGAGCTCTCTGAGAAAGAAAAGTCAGGGGAAATGACTGCTCCTTTTGAGCGAGCAGTGAAACTGGCTGTAAACTACATGCTGACCGAACTTCGTAGGCATCTGACGGAACATAATCAGTCCATTGAAGACTTGCCGATTAAGCCGGAAAATTATGCCGAATTTATCGCTATCGTGGCTGATGGCAAGATTAATTCCAGTGCCGCTCAGACCGTACTCGGAGAGATGTATAAAAATGCTGATGGTGATACTGATCCCTCGCACATTATCGATCGGTTGAACCTTGGCCAGGTCAACGACAGTGAAGCCCTGGAAATGGCTGTGGATATGGTGCTGGAGCGTAACGCTCAGTCGGTCGCTGATTTCAAAGCTGGTAAGCAAAACGCTTTTCAATTTCTCATTGGTCAGATTATGAAGGAGACCAAGGGAAAAGCAAATCCGCAGATAGTGACAGAAATACTCAAGAAGAAACTCGCGTAGAAAGCAAGGGTAAGGTTTACCCGAATGCCAAAGGCGGGCGGGCCAATCCACCAATGGTGATGGAGCTTCTCAGAAAAAAACTGGTATAAAAAAAGTTAGCGTGATTGCAAAAATAACAAGGAATTTGCTTTTGAGCAGATTCCTTGTTATTTTTGTTGCAAGGGAATTTTCCCAATAGCGAGGAGTGTTGGTATGTCAAGAGTGATTTTTTCGGCCAAGTCGCGGACTGCCATATTGGCAGAAGTGCAGCGGTGGTTGGATGCGAGCCCAGAAGATCGGGCTCGACGCAACAAGGCAATGTGGGACGCTATACATGCTGTGAATCGCTTGGCCGAAGAACGCCGTCGATTTCGTTCAATTGACCCCGCTTTGTATCGGCAACCGATTGACTGCTAGGAACATCGGAATAGAAATAGTTCAAGCGACTCACCGAGTAACCGTCTTGGTGCAAGAATTTAGAGAGCACGTAGGTGTCGGCGAGAACAATCGCGACACCTTTTTCTTTGTCGAATTACGTAACAAATTACGTAATTAATTTTTCTGCTTCGTCGGGCGCGGCAATATAGTGCAGGGGATGGGATTTTTCGAAGCGGCGGAGCCAGGTCAGTTGGCGTTTGGCGTAGTGACGAATTTCAAAGAGGAGACGCTCTTTCATTTCGTCGAGAGTTATTTTTTTCTGAAGGAAGAGCGCGACGTATTTGTATTCCAATCCGAAACTCTCGAGTCGCTTCCAACTGATGCCTTCTGTCCGGAGTTTCTCGACTTCAGCTATCATACCTTGAGCTATTCTTTTTTCGAGGCGCACAGAGATATTGTTCCAGAGAATTTCTTGGGAGGGATAAAGAACGATGACCGTGTAGCTGGTAGCTGGTAGCAGGTAGCTAGTAGGGAGGATAGGGACGGCGCCGAGGGAAGTGCAGATTTCGAGGGCGCGGATGAGGCGGATTTTATTTTTTGCATCAATAGTTTTGGCACGGCGTGGATCCTGTTTTTCGAGTTCCGCGAACAGTTCTTCTGTGGAAAGTTTTTCGAGTGCCTTGCGTAGTGTTGGGTTTGGTTTGACGGCAGGAAAAGCATTGTCCTCGATGAGGGCCTGGATCCAAAAGCCGGTACCACCACAGATGATCGCTGTCTTGCCTCGCTTCTTGATATCGGCGATGGCGCGCTTGGCATCGCGAATAAAATGAGTAACGTTGTAGTTTCTCTTGGGTGACGCCACATCGATGAGATGATGTCTGATGCCCTCAGAATAGAATTCCTTTTCTTTTACTTTTGCCATTTCGCTTTTCATGTTCATCTCATGGGGAAGGTCTCGTGGTACCTTCCCCGTGCCAATATCCATCCCACGGTAGACTTGGCGACTATCGGCGGAAATAATTTCCCCATCATATTTTTTGGCCAAGAGAATAGCCAAATCAGACTTGCCAGAAGCCGTCGGTCCCATGATGACAACAATTTTGTCGAGTATTTTAGACATCGAGCTAGTATGCCACAGTTTTTGATTTTGGCAAACCGCCTATGATTGCACTGATTGTACTCCGGGAATCTCTTTGATGTGTTCCAGTTGCTCAGGGGAAGGATCAATTGAAAACGTGGTCTCAATAGTGGCACTTGGCATGCGGACAGAAACTTTACTCGCACCTTTGGGAAGTGTTTTGAGAAGTTGGGAAAGAGCGGCAATGGTACTAGCAGGATTGGAAGCATCAACCGTAATGACGATTTTGTTCTCATGCTCTTGGGATGGAGCAGAAATCTCTTCAACGGGGCGACTGAGTTTGTTCCGGGTTGCTTCAGTACGAGCAAAGTGTGTGAGTGTTTCTGGAGAAATTTTTTCCACTCCTTCGGCGATACACTTGAGCGCACCGTCCTTGTGGGAGATTCGACCGTCAACCATAACGATTTCTCCTTCGATCCAAGATCCAGCGGTGTGCTCCGCTGTTTTCCCGAAGACGAGCATCTCGATACGTCCGGTCATATCCTCAAGGCCGACGAAAAACATCGTGCTACCGGTCTTGGTGAGAATCTTTCTGACAGTGGTGATGACGCCGCCCATACGAACATGTGCATTGTCCTCCTGCTTTTCCAGTTGTCCGAGGGGCGTGGCCGTTTTGTTAAAGTAGGGTTGGTACTCGCTCGTCGGATGGTCGCTGACGTACAAACCGAGCAGGTCTTTTTCCCAGTCAAGACGCATTGTTTTGGTGGCGGGTGCAACCGAAGCAAGTTGTATCTGGCTGATGGGCATCGACATGTCGCCGAAGAGACTATTGGCATGTGTATCGGCAATGGTCTTGAGATTTTTTCCGTGACGGATGATGTCGTCAATACTTCCAAACAGCTGATTCCGTTCCCCGAAGTCTTCGAGTGCCCCGACTTTCGAGAGGGATTCAAGTGAGCGCTTGTTCAAATCTTTGGTCTGCACCCGTTCGATAAAATTTTCAAGGGAAGTAAACTTCCCACCATTTTTTCGTGCCTTGACGATTTCTTCCGTACAGACGGACCCGACGTTTTTGATAGCGTTCATACCGAAACGGACGCGCTCCTTTTTGTCTTCACCGACAACAACGGTGAAATCCTCAAAGCTTTCATTGACGGACGGTGCCAGTACTTCCAGTCCAATTTCTCTCGCTTCTCGGACTTCAATAGCGATACGATCGATATCATGTTGGTCACTCGTGAGCAGTGCCGCCATAAATTCGGCCGGATAGTGCGCTTTCAGATATGCCGTCTGGTAACCGATGAGTGCATAGCAGGCCGCATGGGAACGGTTGAATCCGTAGCCAGCGAATGGTTCGATAAAGGCAAAAACCTGTTCGCCAATTTTTTTCCCCACACCAGTTTTGATGCACCCTTCGATAAACTTTTCACGTTGTTCAGCAACCAGCTCAACGATTTTTTTTCCGACGGCCTTGCGGAGTACGTCTGCTTCGCCGAGAGAAAAGCCGGCCAGATCTCTCGCAATTTGCATGAGCTGTTCCTGATAGACGGCTACACCATAGGTATTCCGGAGAATCGGCTCCAGTTTCGGATGCAGGTACTCTACTTTTTTCGTGCCGTGTTTGCCACCGATAAAGTCAGGGATATAGTCCATTGGCCCTGGACGGTAGAGAGCCACCATGGCGATGATGTCTTCAAAAACGGAAGGCTTCAACTGTTTCAGGTAGCGTTTCATGCCGGAACTTTCCAACTGAAAGACACCGGTCGTGTGTGCTTCTTGGAGGAGTCGATAGGTGGCTTCATCATCAAGCGGCAGGCGGCTCATGATATCGGCCACGGAAATACTGTCGGTACCCTCTGTTGTGTCGGCAGGGAGTAGCCCGAGTTTTTCCGTTAGTGCTTCCATTTTCCCGAGTGCCTTGATGATGCGGAGGGTGTTCTGAATGATCGTCAGGTTTTTCAGCCCGAGGAAGTCCATTTTGAGGAGGCCAATTTTTTCGACCGCATTGTTCTTGGTTGATGAAGCATACTGAGTTACCACTCCTTCACGTGAGCCGGATACACGCTGGAGGGGGGTATATTCAGTAACAGGATCTTTGGTGATGACGACACCACAGGCATGCATCGAGGTGTGGCGAGCCAAACCCTCAATGTGTTGAGCAGTATCGATGAGGCGTTTGGCGTCCGCACTGCTTTCATACTGTTGCTTGAATTCCGGTACTTCTTCCAAGGCTTTCTTGATAGAGGTAAACATCGGAATCATTTTGGCAGTCTGATCGCACAGTGAGAGAGGAATACCAAGCGCCCGTCCGACATCGCGAATCGAACCGCGGGCGGCCATGGTTCCAAAGGTGATGATCTGCGCCACATGATCGTTGCCGTAGCGCTCCCGCACGTATTCAAGCACAGCTTCACGTCGGTCATCGGCAAAGTCCATGTCGACATCGGGCATGGAAATACGTTCCGGATTGAGAAAGCGCTCAAAGAGCAAATCGTATTTGATGGGATCAAGATCGGTGATACCGGCCAGATAGGCCACGAAAGAGCCAGCGGCCGATCCACGACCTGGCCCCACAACAACTCCGTTGTTTTTGGCCCAGTTGACGAAGTCCTGCACGATCAAGAAGTAGGAAGCAAAGCCGGTTTTTTCAATGATAGATAGCTCATAATTGAGACGGGTACGCTGTTCTTCCGTAATAGTCTGTCCGGGAAACCGTTTGGCCAGACCGATTTCGCACAACTCGCGGAGTACACCATCAGGAGTCTTCCCTGCGGGAAGAGGAAAGGAAGGAAGGTGATTGGTGCCGAGTTCGATGGTGACATTGCAGGCAGCAGCAATTTTTTCGGTATTTTCTATGGCGGCAGGGATAGCCTCAAAAATCTCAGCCATTTCTTCAGAGGAACGGAGTGACAAATCAAGAGACATCATACTGAAGCGCTCCGTGTCAGTCACTTTTTTGTTGTCACGGATACAGAGGAGAATATCTTGCGTGACAGCATCTTCTTTTTTGACGTAGTGCACATCGACGGCGGCAACGACCGGTATGCCGGTTTCTTGGCTAATTTGTACGAGGCCCTGGTTGGCAGCAACTTGATTTTCAATATCGGTGTGCGGCCCGAGCTCGAGGTAGAAGTTCTCTGCTCCAAAAATTTCCTGGTATTCAAGTGCGACCGCCTTGGCGCGTTCGTAGTTGCCGTAGATGATTTCTGATGGCACTTCACCCTGGAGAGAGCCTGAAAGGGCGATGAGGCCTTCGCTGTATTCGCGCAGGAGTTTTTTGTCAGTCCGAGCCTTGTAGTAGAATCCTTCCAGCTGGGCGATAGAGATGATTTTCATCAGGTTTTTGTACCCGACGTTGTTTTTGGCGAGAAGCACCAGTTGGTGACGACGTTTATCTTCGGAGGTATTGTTTTTGCTGTGGAGATCCTTACAAACAAAGACCTCGGCGCCAATGATAGGTTTGATGCCGTAGTCTTTGGCATGGGTATAGAATTCGACGGCGCCATACATGGCCGAGGTATCCGTGAGGGCGAGTGATGTCTGACCAAGCTCTTTAGCGCGCTTTAAAAGATCGTCAACCTTGGGGAGGGCGGTCAAGAGCGAGTAGTGTGAGTGAACGTGGAGATGAGTAAACATGGATGTATGGAGTATCAGGTATTAAGTATCATGTATACCGTGTATCTAAGCTTGATACACAATACCGTATACGTGATACTTTCAAAATAAAAAACCAGACTTATAAAAAGCTGGAATAGTTGGGAGATGAGAGTATATGTTCATAGGGCGAAAGTTCCCTCATCGCCCGGATCGCTCCTTGGACTTTGCAGGGAAGTTATCTGTAGATAGTATATAATGGTTCTATGCAAGAAACAACCTTTGAAAAAGAATGGGAAATTGCCTCACAAGGGGAGTTTTTAGTCGTGGGGGTAGACGAAGTCGGCCGGGGGCCGCTGTGCGGACCGGTGGTCGCAGCCGCAGTAACACTGAAGAATATCGAATATCGAATATCGAATGCGGGCGAGGTGGATAAGCGCTGGAAATTTGTACGGGATTCGAAGAAGCTCTCGGAAAAACAGCGAGAAGAGATGTTTGATTTTATACATGAGCATTTTCATATCGGCGTGGGGATTGTGCATGCGGAGACGATTGATCGGATCAATATTCTCGAAGCGACCTTTCTCGCTATGAAAAGTGCCATCGCTTCGCTTAAACAGTCACTCGCAAAAGACAATCATCGGGTGCGCGACGAGGATTTGTATCTTTTGGTTGATGGAAACCAGGAAATTCCTAATCTTTCACTCAAACAGGAAACGGTGGTGGGAGGGGACGGCATAGTCAAGTCCATCGCCGCCGCTTCTATCGTCGCCAAGGTGACGAGGGATCGGATGATGCTTCAGTATGATGTGTTGTATCCAGAGTACGGTATGGTCAAGCACAAGGGCTATGGCACCAAGGTGCACATGGACGCTCTCCGGAAATATGGACCAACACCCATCCACCGCATGTCCTTCAAACCGGTTTTACTTTCGATTCCTGAGAACGCTAATAAGCGGTTCTCGAATGTACTAAAGCCACGGAAGAAATAGTGTGGCTACTGAGTTTTTTCTGCCTAGCAACCTTCCAAAGTACCGCTGGTTCGCCCCGGCGTGGCGAACTGCTCTACGTTAAAGTCCTCGCTCTTCCGCCTTCGGCGGAAACCCTGCCCGCTCAGCCTTTAAAGTTACTTTGGAAGATTCTAGCCAGAAAATCCAGAAACCTAAACAGTGGGGTGTTGCCAAAAGGTAAAAGGCGTGTTAGATTGGATACATCGTAAATTTTCTTAACTGTTATGGCTCTACCAAAGCAAAGACATACCCGCCATCGTCGTGACCGTGCTCGTAAGCAGTACGATGTGCAGCTGGTGAATACTCAGGAATGCCCAAAGTGCAAGGCGCCAATTTTGTCGCACCGTGCTTGTCCGGCCTGTGGTACGTATAAGGGAAAGGAAGTCTTGAAAAAGACACCAAAATTGGAAACAGCGAAAAAGGCCGCCTAATAAGGGGTTTTTAGTGTGGAAGTCGTAGAATAAAATAAAAATGGCAAATAGGCATCTTCAAAGATCGGTAGCGATGCAATCCCTTTTTGAGTGGGATTTTTTGGGCAAGCACGATGACAAATCACGTGAGATTTTGCGTCACAACATTGCTGAATTTGCTCCTGGGTTGGAAGACACCATTTTTGCCGAGCATCTGATGGAGGGGACACTTCGGGAACGGCCGACTATCGATACGCTCATTGAAAAATGTGCTCCGGAATGGCCGATTGACCAAGTAACGGTGGTGGATCGCAATGTGCTTCGTCTGGGTATCTACGAACTCATGTTCGGAAACTATGATGAAGTGCCGCCCAAAGTCGCTATCAATGAAGCGATTGAGCTTGCCAAGACCTTTGGGAGCGATGCCAGTCCGCGCTTTGTCAACGGAGTACTCGGGACTATTTACCGTGAGATGGGGGAGCCGATGAAGGATGATACCTCTGAGAATCACAAATCCCCGAAAAAAGAGGAGTCGGATACGAAACAGGCAGAGGGAGGAAGCAAAGAAACTCCTCATGAAGAAGCTCCGCCAAAAAAGACAAAGAAAGCTTCGGTGAAGAAGCAGAAGAAGACAGAATAAGGCGTTCATTTCATTGACGCTTTTTTCTTAAGAAATGTAATTGAAGAGCGTAATTAGATTTCCAGAATGTATCAAAGCGATACGTTGTCGAAATTTCACTACCAGAGTATGAACAGGGAAATTGATATCGAAAAACTGAAAAAGGAACTCCATATCGAAGTACGACAGATTGCCTTATTCCAAGAAGCGTTGACGCATCGCTCGTATTTGAATGAACACAAGGGGTATGCATACCCACACAACGAACGGTTGGAGTTTTTGGGAGATGCTGTTTTGGAGCTCGTTGTGACGGAGAATCTTTTTCATAACTACGAAAATCCCGAAGGGGAGCTGACCAGTTTTCGGGCGGCTCTCGTCAATGGTGATATGTTGGCGAAGATTGGCAGTGAATTAGGTCTGCAACATTATTTGCTCATGAGCCGCGGAGAGTCCAAGGATACCGGACGGGCACGGAGTTATCTCGTTGCCAACGCTATGGAAGCGATGATTGGGGCGCTGTATCTTGATCAGGGGTATGATGCGGCCAAAAAGTTTATTTTGGACAATGTCATGAGTCATTTGCCAGAGGTGTTTGAGCAGGGACTGCATACGGATGCCAAAAGCCGTTTTCAGGAATTGTCTCAAGAAAAAATGGGCGTTACCCCCGGGTATCGTGTACTCAAGGAGTGGGGACCAGATCATGACCGTAATTTTATTGCTGGTGTCTATTTGGGCGAAGAAAAGATAGCAGAAGGAGAAGGTGCTTCCAAACAGGAAGCGCAGCGGGAAGCCGCCAAACAAGCCCTCATCGCCAAAGGTTGGGCATAAACAGGCAGCGATGAGATTGTGGGAAAAAGGGATGAGGAAAAGATGCAAAAAACGAGCTGAGGCACGTTTTTTCTTTTTGGCTTAAAATGAGATATACTTTAAGGGTGTATACAGGAATATGTATGATGTATCAGGTATGAGTGACCTGACATTTTCTTTGTATGTATACAGAATGCCTTTTACTTGATACGCGATACTTTCCCCATGTATTTAAAGAAACTCGAAATTAGTGGCTTCAAGTCGTTTGCCAATAAGACGGTACTTGATTTTTTGCCAGAGTGTAACATCGTTGACGGTGGTACCTGTGGTATCACTGCTATTGTGGGACCCAATGGTTCTGGGAAGAGTAATGTGGCCGATGCTATTCGTTGGGCGATTGGTGAGCAGTCATCCAAAAATTTACGTGGCAAAAAGGGAGAGGATGTTATTTTTGCTGGCACCGATAAGAAAGGACGATTGGGAGCAGCCTCCGTGACGCTGTATTTTGATAATTCTGACAAGCGTATCCCGATTGAATTTGCCGAAGTATCGATTGCCCGTAAGATTTATCGCAGTGGGGAGAGTGAATATCTGATCAATGGTTCCCGTGTTCGATTGCTGGACGTCGTCGATTTATTGGCCAAGGCCGGTATTGGCAAAGATAGTTACTGTGTCATTACCCAGGGGATGTCCGATGCCGTTTTGAATGCATCGCCAATTGAACGACGAGCCATTATTGAAGATGCTGCTGGCGTCAAGCAGTATCAAATTGAAAAGGAGCGAGCTCTTCGCAAGCTGGAGAGTACTCGTGAGAATTTGGTGCGCGTGGATGCTTTGACGGCCGAGATTGAACCTCATTTGAAAAATCTTCGTCGCCAGGCTGAAAAAGCGTCCCAGGGCAAGGATATCGCTTTGAAATTACGAGAAAAGCAAGAAGCACTCTATGGGTTTCTGTGGAAGAATTTTCAGGGAGAACGAGGCACGCTGGCTTCTGAGCGGGATATTTTGCAGAAGTCTGTTTTTGATATTGAGATAGAAACAAATACCTTGGCCAAAGAAGTGAGTGAGGCCTCACGCATGATGGAGGATCAGACCGAGGAAGAATCTCTTCAGATGGCGCTGGGGAAGCTCCGCGAGGAAGGAAATGGGCTGCTCCGTGACAGAAGCGTTCTTGAGGGGAAGATTGAAATTGAAAAAGAGAAGCAGAAAGAGCAAGAGGTGATCCGGGTGATACCGGTAGACTTGAACTATGTTCGCAAGGCTCTTGAGGAAATTCGTACTCATCAAGCGGAGCTGATTGAACGTATACAGCATGTGGAAAAACTGGAAGACCTACAGGATATTCGGGAGTTCGCCCAGGTTATCAAGCAGAAACTCTACGACCTTGATACCAAGGCTGGTGAGGGGAGTGTGAAAGAAAAGAAAATTATTGCATTGCCAGATGATGAAAAACAGGCGAGCGATGCTCGTTTGGCGCAGTACGAAAAGGAGAAGCAACAGCTGAATGGCACGTTGGAACAGGTACAGAAGACACTGATAGAGAAAGAAGCGGAGGTGCAGTCACTCCGTGACGCTGGCCGTGCGAGTCGAGAAACATTCTTTTCCAAGGAGCGATTGTGGCGAGAAAAAGAACGTCAGTTGACGGTACTGAAAGACAGATTGAATGAGGTGAAAGTGCGGTTGGCGCGCGTGGAAGTGCGGGAGGAAGATCTGGTAACGCTGGTGCGGGAGGAACTTGGTATCAGTACGGATGATTTGACATACGACGTCAGCAAGCAGGGCGTGGTAGATCGTGAGCGGGCAGAGCGTGAAATCGCTCGGCTCAAGGTAGAGGTGGAGCATATTGGAACCATAGATCCTCTGGTGGTAGAAGAATACAAAGAAACGGAAGAGCGTTTCTTGTTTCTGACTCACGAATCGGCTGATTTGAAACAGGCTTCAGAATCGCTCCGGATAGTGATTAAAGAAATGGACCAGAAGATTGACGGTGTCTTCCAGGAGGCGTTTGCGGAGATTCGAAAGAAATTTGAGGCTTATTTCAAAATTATTTTCGGAGGCGGAAAGGCCGAACTGAATATGGTCAAGATTCGTCGTCGTATCCGCCAGCTGGCGGACGGCGAGGAGGGAAGCGAAGATGAAGAAAATGGAGAGATTACTGAGGAAGAGTCAGGCGAATTTGGTATAGATATTTTTGCGTGCCCTCCCGGGAAGAAAATTACCAATCTTTCCATGTTGTCCGGTGGAGAGCGGTCTCTCACGTCCCTGGCGCTCCTCTTTGCTATTATTTCCCATAATCCGCCACCGTTTGCGGTGCTCGATGAGGTGGAAGCCGCTCTTGATGAGGCGAATTCACGACGTTTTTCCAAGATGCTGCAAGAGCTTTCCGATCATACCCAGTTCGTTGCTATCACACACAATCGTCAGACGATGGAGCAGGCCTCTCTCCTCTATGGAGTAACGATGGGGTCTGATGGTGTTTCACAGCTTCTCTCTATTCGCTTGGATCAAGTCGGTGCGGGCGGAAAATTGGCGGTAAAGCCATAAATATTGACAGGAGGGATGAATTGGGCTAGAATGGGTTTTGTATCCTCCTATGCCCTTCGAAAGGGTTTCTGGCGGACAGGTATATCTAAATTTATTTACTCGCTATGTTGGCTATCCGTCTCAATCGTACAGGAAAAAGAAACCGCGCTCATTTTCGCGTGGTTGTGCAGGAACACACCAAAGCCCCTGGAAAGCGTCACGTGGAAATCGTCGGTAGCTATGATCCACACAAGAAGACAACACTTTTGAACAAAGATCGCATCTTGTACTGGGTAGGACAGGGGGCACAGGTGTCGGATGCCGTACACAATATGCTGGTTCGTGAGGGTATTGTTGAAGCAAAGAAGATTGCCAAGAAAATGCCTCGTCCAGTCGTAAAGGAAGTTCCCGTGGAAGCTGAGGCTGCGCCTGCCGAAGAAGTGAAGGCTGAGGCGGCTCCAGTGGCAGAGGCAACTCCTCAGGTAACTGAAGTGCCAGCTGTTGAAGCGGCTCCGGTTGCTGAAGTTACTCCAGCAGAAGCTCCCAAGGCATAGTCGGGATTGACCACGGCGGTCGCGATCGCCGATGGTTGACAAAAATCCCTTTGAAGGGTAGTATCAAGACACAATTGAATATCCGTAGACCTGAGGCACGAGTCGTTTCCTTGTTCAAGGCAAAATGAATTTCGATAAGCTCCTCACGAGGAAAAGAGACTCCTGATGATGTTCAGAAAAGATAGCATCGGGATGTTTTGTAAGAATCTTCAAGTCTGCGGTCATACGCAGATTTTTGTTTCAAAGAAAGGAGATAGGCCTGGTAGTGAAATTTCGACTCAAAGCGGTAACGTTTCACAGGGCTGAAAGAGAGTGTAACTAGGATAATTTTAGAACAACGGCAGGTTAGAAAATAAACTGTCGAAATTCTACTACCGGGTATGCAACAGACCAAACAACAGAAAGAAGTGCTTGTAGAAGAAGTGGCGCAGAAAATTAAGGCCTCAAAAGCTTTGGTCTTTGCGAACTTCAAAGGAGTGTCGGTGAAGGATATCACAGCTATTCGAAGAGAGCTTCGTAAGAGCGGATCGAGTTGGCAGGTACTCAAAAAGACACTGCTCAATATTGCTCTCAAGGATGCCGGAGTGGCTGTGGATGCTCGAGCATTGGATGGACAGGTCGGTGTAGCTTTTTCTCATGATGAGGTGGCGGCTGCCAAGGTCATTGCTGATTTTCAGAAGGCCAACAAGGAAGTGACGCTGACCATCGAAGGAGGAGCGTTGGGAAGCAAATCGCTTTCTGCCAACGAGGTCAAGGCTCTGGCTAAATTGCCAAGTCAGGATGAACTGCGAGGGATGCTCGTCGGGACACTCCAGGCTCCAATTTCCAGCTTTGTTCGAGTGCTTGGTGGCAATCTGAGAGGATTGGTTCAGGTGCTGAAGGCAATTGAGGAAAAGAAGGCTTAGGCGTACATTATTATCAAGTAAGTAATCATATAACGATAAAGTTATGTCAGAAGAAGTAAAAGAAGCTGTAGTTGTGCCAGAGAAGTTTGAGAAGCTTGTTGCCGAAATCGAAAAGATGAGCGTGCTCGATCTTTCTGAATTGGTACACGTTCTCGAAGAGAAGTTTGGTGTGTCTGCTGCTGCTCCGATGATGATGGGTGCCGCTGCCGCTGCTCCAGCTGAAGCCGCTGAAGAGAAAACTGAATTTGATGTTGAGCTCACAGCTGCTGGTGCTCAGAAGATCAATGTTATTAAGGTAGTGCGCGAAGTGACCGGTCTTGGTTTGAAGGAAGCTAAGGATATGGTAGATGCCGCTCCAAAGGTTATCAAGGAGAAGATTGCCAAGGCTGATGCCGAAGCTATCGTCAAGAAGTTGGTAGAGGCTGGTGCCACTGCTGTTGCCAAGTAACACGAAGTGTCACCCTGAGTATAAAAGGGTATCTGGCCTTCGTCGCGAAACCCCGCCCTCCGGCGGGGTTTTCTTTTGACAAAGAAACAAACAGGAGTAAGATAGGAAAGTATTCTCAAGTCGGCTCTCGTGAGCCTTTTTTGTTTCATTGGTAAAAATAATACCCTATGTCACTCGAAACGATACTGTCTTTTTTTGTGCTCATGCTGATTTCAATCGGAACATTTTTCCTTTCTCGAAGGGTGAAGATGCCGTATACGGTACTGTTGGTACTGGTAGGATCGCTCCTTGTTCCACTGACGAGTATCCCGTTCTTTTCTTTTTTGGCAGCGTTTCAGCTGACTCCGGAGTTGCTGTTTTACCTCTTTCTCCCCATCCTCATTTTTGAGTCGGCCTATAACATGCGGGTGCGAGATTTGATGACCAATATTCGAGCAGTATCCTGGTTTTCGGTAGGGAGTTTGGTTATATCGATGTTTTTTATTGCCGCGGCACTATTCTTTGTTCTTCGGCTTATCGGCATGGAGGTGCCATTTTTGGCAACGCTGCTCTTTGGCGCTCTGATCTCAGCTACAGACCCGGTAGCGGTTCTTGCTTTGTTTAAGGAATTCGGAGTCCCTCGCCGTCTTGCCTTTTTGTTTGAGGGTGAGAGTCTTTTCAATGACGGAACATCCCTTGCCGCCTTTTTGGTGGTGCTCGAGATCATTCTGCATGGTTTTTCCGGAGTCTCAACGGTGGTAGAAGGAATATTTACGTTTGTTACCATGGTTTTTGGTGGAGTGGCTTTTGGTATCCTGATGGGTTTCTTGTTTGCCAAGCTGATTGAAAAGGTGGAGGACAACGAGCATATTGAAATTACGCTCACTATGCTTGTGGCACACCTGACCTTTATTTTATCGGAAGTCATCTCTCACTACTTTGTTTTGTTTGGCCATGAAATCAAATTTTCCTCCATCATTGCTACAGTTATGGCCGCTATGGTGATCGGAAATTATGGACGCTCCAAGCTTTCCCATACCAGTCATCACTTTATGGAAAGTTTCTGGGGGTACTTTGCCTTTTTGGTGAACTCCTTGGTTTTCATTACGATGGGGTTCTTGTTTGCCAGTTTGCCTATCGAGCTCAAGCATTTCGTCGTCCCTATTCTTCTTACCGTAGTAGTTGTCGTTGTTGCGCGAGCCGTGTCTATTTATCCGGTAGCCTGGTTGCTCAATAGGGGAGAGAAAGAAGAAAAAATTCCTCTGTCTTGGCAGCACCTCCTTTCCTGGGGGAGCCTGAGAGGGGCACTGGCAGTGGTGATGGTACTTTTGATTCCCGATACGATCACGTTGCCGGGCTGGGCGTTTGATTTTACTTTAAAGGAGTTTATTACCGCTCTTACCATCGGCTGTATTTATTTCACTTTGTTTGTGAAGGCGCTGACAATCGGTGCGATGATTCGTCATTTCAAACTCGATGAGTTGACACCTGTTGAGGAGGCGGAATATCGCCAGGCGCGCTCACTCATTTTTTCTTTTGGGAAAGAAAAGCTGGAGGATTTCTATGAAAAGCAATACATGAGTGAGGCAACGTACCAGAAACTGAAGCAGTCTCTTGCGACGCAGTCCCTCCAGGCACAGAAAGACTGTGAACAGATTATGGGTCGTTCAGAAAATGATTTTGAGGAGGCGCTGCGGGTATATGCTCTGGGCATAGAAAAAAATTTCTTGGGTGTGCTGTTTCAGTATCATGAAGTGAATGAGTCTGTCTACAAAAAGATTTTGACGAAGCTTGATATGCAGCTTGAACGGGTAGAAAATGGTGCCGAGCAGATTCAGTCGTTGGATGAGGAATTCGCTCCGGACTGGTTTGAGCGGCTGGCACGATTTACTCGTTCTCTTATCGGTGGGCGTGATGATGCAGAAGAGGCTGTCCGAGAACGGTATATGTACTATCGCGCACAGAGCGTTATCGCACGCAAGGTCTTGAAGGAATTCACTCGTATGAAAAATCGTCCAGATCTCCATACGTCCGAGTATCTGGCACTGCTGCAGAAGGTCACTTCGGCATATCAGGAATTTTATGATGATGCGCGTGCTCGCATGGAAGTGGTCGTCTCAGAGCACGCCGATTTTCTCGCGGCCCTGGATGAGAAATTTGGGAGTGAAAATGTGCGAAAGGCTCATCAGGATGGTTTGTCAGCGCTTACCCGGAAGAATATGCTTTCTCCGAAGCTGGCTATTTTGCTCGAGGAAGACTTCAATAACAACCGCGGAAGATAGGAGGGGGCACCCTTTCTGTTTTTTAGGGTCTCAGGTATACTGCGTAGGTAATCTTCTTCTTGTTGATTCTTATGGAATTTTTTGGTATAGATTTGATCTCTCTTATTGAAGCGATTGGGTACGCCGGGGTGTTTGCTATCGTGTTTGCCGAGACTGGCCTTTTTCTTGGGTTTTTTCTCCCGGGAGATAGCCTTTTGTTTGTGGCTGGCTTTCTTGCTTCGCAGCAGTTCTTTTCATTGCCGGTACTGTTGTTTGGCATCTTTTTTTCCGGTATCATTGGCAATTTGTTTGGGTATGAGTTTGGTCGCCGTATCGGACCAAAGATTTTTAGCCGTGAAGACTCACTTCTTTTTAAGAAAGCACATGCCCTGAAGGCACAGGCCTTCTATGAAAAGCATGGGCCCAAGACAATTTTTCTTGCCCGCTTTATGCCTATTGTCCGGACCTTTGCTCCAATTATTGCTGGTGTGGGAAACATGAGCTTCCGGACTTTTCTTTTGTATAATGTCATAGGTTCGTTTGCTTGGACTTTTGGTCTGGTCCTCATGGGGTACAGCCTGGGGAATGTTATTGATGTTGACCGGTATCTCTTACCGATTATTTTGGCCATTGTTTTTCTCTCGTTTTTGCCTGGGATAGTAGCCTATCTCAAGGAACGCTCCGGAAAGCAGGAGGGGCGGTAGGGCTTTGACAAGAATGAAAAAAAGAGTAGAATACTGGTGTTCCCGAATGGGCGGTTTCGGCTTTTTCTTTATTGGGAAGATATCGGAAATTGGTGATTTTGACACGTTATGTATCGATTGCTTCGAAAAATTGCGACTACTCCGCGGCTGGTTGTCCCGGAGCAGGAGCTCCTTGATCTTGAAATGCCCGTTTTGGGTGAGCAGCTCAGTGCGGCTGTCAGAAGGATTTTTTCCGGTTCAGTGGCTATCCGTCAGGTGGCGGCAGGATCAAGCAATGCTGAAGAGCAGGAGCTGACGGCGCTTGGTAATGTGTATTACGATGTCGAGCGCTTCGGTATTCACTTTGTGGCCTCTCCTCGGCATGCCGACCTGCTTATCGTCACTGGTCCGGTTTCTCGAAATATGGCAGAAGGTTTGCGTCGCACCTATGAGGCGATGCCGGAACCTCGTTTTGTCGTGGCTCTTGGTGATGGCGCTATCGATGGGGGGATTTATCGTGATTCGTACGCCGTGCACAATAGTGTCGAAGATGTTATCCCGGTTGATTTTAAAATTCCGGGTGATCCACCAGCACCAAAAGTGATTTTGGCCTCATTACTCCGAATTTTTCAGGATATCGAATCTCATCATTCTACAAACCGTTAGTGTATGGAACTTCTGCTCTCATCTTTTGGTATACTTTTGCTGATAGGCATTTTTGTTTTTGGTGCCCTTGGATCGCTCTTCGCTGCTCGTTTATTCGAGGATAGAGGGGAGATTGCTGGGTATGTGGCTCATGGATCTGGGTTACTCGGGTCGCTTCTCGCTCTTTTTCTTTCTGTGCAGGTTCTGTTGTCCGGACAGGGCATTCAATTCTCAATCCCAGGTGTTTTGCCGGGAGTGATTGATTTCAGTTTTCGTTTGGACGGATTGTCAGCGTTCTTCCTGGGGCTGATCGCTCTCATTGGAGGTGTTGCTTCGTTGTACGGATTTTCATACCAGCGGCATTTTTACGGGAAGTATAACTTGGGAACGTTTGGATTTTTCTATACTACTTTTCTCGGGAGTCTGCTGCTCGTGACACTGGCCAATCAGGCCCTCTTCTTTCTTTTGGTGTGGGAGCTGATGTCACTGGCATCATACTTTTTGGTTATTTACGAATATCGAAAAAGCGAAAGCGTGCGTGCTGGCTTCCTGTATTTTCTGATGACGCATATCGGAACGCTTTTTATCATGATGGCTTTTTTCTTGGCCTACAAAGCGACAGGATCGTTTGATTTCAATACCTGGCGAGCCATGGCTGGAACAATCGATCCGACAGCACAGTCTTTTATTCTCCTCTGTGCCTTGTTCGGTTTTGGTATCAAGGCGGGTATTATTCCGGTGCATATTTGGCTTCCCGGAGCTCATTCGGCTGCTCCGACACATGTCTCAGCACTCCTTTCAGGAGTCATGATCAAGACGGCTATTTTTATGTTCATTCGTTTTTTCTTTGATTTTTTTCCGGGAGCGCCAATCGAATGGGGTCTGACATTTTTGATTCTGGGCGGTATATCATCCCTGCTCGGGGTGTTGTACGCCCTTTCTGAACACGATATCAAGCGTTTGTTGGCCTATCACAGCATTGAAAATATCGGGATTATTCTCCTTGGTTTGGGGGCAGGGATTTCCTTCTTTTCCTTGGGCCTCGAGACATTTGCGCTCTTTGCTTTGGCAGCTGCGTTGTACCACACGATGAACCACGCTATTTTCAAGGCATTGCTCTTCTTGGGGGCGGGTGGGGTGGTAGCGTCAACGGGAACGCGCAACATGGAGCACTACGGAGGATTGATTCGTCTCATGCCGTACACTGCCTTCTTCTTTCTTATTGGATCTTTGGCTATTTCCGCTTTCCCGCCCTTTAATGGTTTTGCGAGCGAATGGTTGACCTTCCAGGCGCTCTTTGTTGGCATTGGTTCGGCCAGTGTTGCAGTCAAGGCAGTCTTTATTTTTGCGATCGCCAGCTTGGCCTTTACCGGTGGGTTGGCCGCCGCTTGTTTCGTGAAGGCTTTCGGTACCATGTTTTTGGCTCGGGCACGACACGCCTTTGAACGACCAGTACACGAGAGTGGTCTGTCGATGCTTGTAGCGATGGGTATCTTGGCGGTGTTGACGCTTGTGCTCGGTATTTTTTCAACCGTTGTCATCGCTGCACTCGTTGGAGTGGTGGCAAGTATCGGCCTGACCAATCCGACCACGTTCCAGTTTCCGTTTGTGGAGTTTGTTGCTGCACGTGAACAGTTTGCGAATGTTTTGCCGCTTGATATAGTGGCGTTGGCACTCGCCACCGTCTTTGCTTTTGTGGCCGGTATCGTCGTGTGGCTCACTCGAACAAGAAAAATTGTTGTTGGCCGAACATGGGATTGTGGAACGCCGTTGACTGCCCGAGGTGAAATGACAGCGACAAGTTTTTCCCGATCACTGGTCACTATTTTTCGAGGTATCTTGCGTCCGACCAAACAGACTGAGACCGAGTACCATGATGAAAATATGCGCTACTTCATCAAGTCACAGGAAGTGAAAACAGAAATAGGGGATCCGTATCGTCAGATGCTCTACCAGCCACTTCATACGGCGCTGCAGTTCATCGCTTCCAAGATGCGTCATATCCATGGAGGAAACGTCAATGTGTATGTACTCTATATTTTTATCACACTGCTCGCGCTTCTTTTTTGGACGACTCGCTCATAACACTTCATTATGGAAATTCTTATTTTTATTCTGCAGCTCCTCATTATCCCGGCTCTCTCGCCGTTGTGCATAGGAGGGATTCGTAAGATAAAGGCACGCTTGCAGAATCGTGTTGGAGCCAGTGTTTTCCAGCCGTATCGTGATTTGTGGAAATTGTTTCACAAGGACGAGGTGATTTCAGGGGATACCTCATGGATATTTCGATTTGCTCCGTATCTGATTTTTTCCGTCGTAGTTCTGATTGGGGCGAGTATCCCGGTTATGACCACTGTCGTACCGGAATTGTTTCAGGAGAGTGTTTTGTCACTTTCTTTCATGGCGAGCGGTGATTTTATTGTCATCGTTTACTTGTTTGCACTGACGACATTTTTTCTGGCTCTTTCCGGAATGGATGCCGGGAGCGGGTTTGGTGGATTTGGTTCCAGCCGAGAGATGACGATGGCTGCGCTCGCTGAGGGTGGACTGTTCTTCTCTCTGTTGGCCGCTTCTGTTATCGCTCAAACAGGAAATGTGTTCACGATGGCTGAGAGTTTGAAGACTATTCCGCTGCAGTCTTTTATTCCACTCGTCATTGCGTTCCTTGCTTTTTTCATCGCTCTGTTGGCTGAAAATTCGCGCTTTCCTGTCGATAACCCGGCTACGCACCTTGAGCTGACCATGATCCATGAAGCTATGATCTTGGAATATTCCGGTAAGCGTTTGGCGCTGATTGAATGGGCAAGCTGGAGTAAGCTCCTCATCTTCATTGCTTTGGGGGCGAATATCTTTTTCCCCTGGGGTGTGGCTACGTCGTTTTTGCCGGAAATGCTCGTGGTATCGGTGCTTTTGTTTGCACTCAAGGCAGTGGGATTCATGGTCATCATCGCCGGTCTTGAATCAACTATGGCTAAGTTTCGCATTTTTCGAGTGCCGGATCTGCTCTTCACTTCCTTTGTTCTCTCGGTGATAGCCCTGGCAGTGACAATTACCTTTTAACGTGATGGTTATGTTGGAACACGCTCGCGAAATTTACTTTTCTCTCGATCTGATCGCTTTTTTGGTGACACTGGGGCTCCATTTGGTTAAGACAAATCGTAATCTGATTCGTCTCTATGTGCTCCAGTCACTCGCGGTAGCCGCCTTTCTTTTGTTGGCTGGTCTTGTTGAAGGTGATCGAGGATTGATTTTCGTAGCTCTTTTGACACTGGGTATCAAGGCTGTGGTGGCACCGCTTTTCTTTTCTCGTCTCATACGACAGTACGGCACCCGCTTCACAACCAATAACTATCTTTCGACACCCATGACGCTCATGGTTCTGACTGGCTTGGTACTCTTTGCGTATTCACGAGTCTTTCAGCCGCTTGGTTTGTTGACACCGGAGATCTTTGGTGTGTTGCCACTCAATCTGGCCATGGTGCTTATTTCTATCTTTATGCTTATCAATCGACGAGGAGCTTTTTCTCAGATGATTGGGGTGCTTTCTCTTGAAAACGGTATTTTGCTTTTGGCGGCCTTTATCGGTATCAGACAATCAGTGGCGCTCGAGATAGGTATTATTTTTGACATAGCTATTTGGATGATTATCGCCCAAATATTTATCTCTATGATTTATCGCCAGTTCGGTTCGCTCAATGTCACCAAGATGAAACGTCTTATTGAAGAGTAATATTTGAATACTATGCTGCTCACCTTTCTTATCGCCCTCCCGTTGCTTACCGCCGTGTTCATCATGCTCTTGTCATCCAAATACACCCGGGTGATAGAGCGGGCGGTGATTATGTCCAGTGTTTTTGAACTGGGTTTGGTTTTGGCACTTATCCCGGCCGTAGTGGAAAAGGGCTCTGCCGGGGGATCGGCGTTGTTTTCTCTCGATCCTTTGGGAGTGTTTCTCTCGCTGGTCATCGCTCTGGTTGGATTTTTTGCCAGTCTGTACTCAGTGGGATACCTGAGAGCGGAAGTAGGGAAGGGTATCATTGGTCCGCGTCGGGTGCATCAGTATTTTCTCCTGCTCAAGTTGTTTTTCTTCGTCATGTTTTTGGCGGTGGCCACCACGAGCCCAGTCGTGATGTGGATTGCTATCGAAGCAACCACGCTCTCGACGGCTTTTTTGATCAGTTTTTACAACAAACAGTCAGCCACTGAAGCTGCCTGGAAGTATCTGATTATCAATTCCCTTGGTCTCCTCCTCAGTCTGTTGGGAACACTCTTATTTCTCGCTTTCCCTGCCGCTACCGAAGGAGTACTCACTTGGGAGACACTACGGGCAGGAGCGGCTTCCATGCAGCCACTAGTAGTCAAGGTAGCCTTTGTGTTTATTCTCGTGGGATACGGCACCAAGATTGGTTTTGTGCCGCTGCACACATGGAAGCCGGATACCTATTCTAAGGCACCTACACCGATTGCGGCTCTCCTCTCGAGTGTGCTGCTCAATGTCGCTTTTCTGGCTATTCTGCGTTTCAAGGGGCTCACTGATATCACGCTTCAGTCCAATTTTACGAGCGAGCTCTTCTTGTTTTTCGGAGGTCTCTCGGTGACGGTGGCGGCTCTCCTTATTTTTATCCAGAAAAATTACAAGCGGTTACTCGCGTATTCGAGTATCGAACATGCCGGACTATTGGCGCTCGGTTTTGGTTTTGGAGGAGTAGGCGTTTTCGCTGCGCTGCTTCATATGCTCTACCACTCTCTCGGTAAGGCGCTGGTGTTCTTTGCTGCCGGCAATGTTTTCTTGAAATATAGCTCGACCAAAATGAAGGATGTGACAGGGATGATTCGGGTGTTGCCGCTGACGGCGCCGATACTTTTTGTTGCTTTTCTCGCCGTGCTTGGCTTGCCGCCGTTTGGTCTCTTTTTGTCTGAGTTCCTACTTTTGTCCGCCGGGATGGAACAGTACCCGCTGTTGGTCGTGGGGGTACTCATTACGCTCATGGTGGTTTTCTTCGGTTTTCTCAAACATCTGATTGCGATGGTTTTTGGGGCAGCTCCGGAAGGGGTGGAACGGGGGGAAGCGAATATACTGACCCAGATTCCTATCGTGCTCCTTCTCTCTTTGTTTTTGGTGCTGACCTGGTACTTGCCGGAAACGCTTGCGGAGCTGATTCAGTTGGCCGCCAATAGCATTTTACTCAATTCTTAGTTTTTCACTCCTATGACTGATTTTGGTACACTGCTCACTCGTTACGGACTGGCTGGGTTTTCCTGCAAACAGGAGGGAGACATGCTTTTGTTTGAAGTATCAGAAAACAACCTGAGGGAGACCATTGAGAAACTCAAGCATGACCACGCCTTGACCCTGAAAACGGTGGTGGCGACCGATGAGCGCCAGATGCAGCAGGGCTTCCGTATCCACTACGTATTTGGTGTGCCCAAGGAGAATTTGTTTCTCGTACCTTTTTTGACCGTAACGGAAGAGAAAAAATCATTTCCATCGCTGACACCTCTTGATCAAGAATTTTCTCTTTATGAGCAGGAGATCATGTCATTTTTTGGCCTGATACCGGAAGGACATCCGCGAGCCGGACGGATTATTCTGCACCAGGAAAATTTTCCAGCCGATATGTATCCTTTGCGTAAGGATTTTGTCTGGAATACAGTTGTGACGCCGCCACAAGAAAAGGAGTACCCAGTCTTTCAAAAGTACGAAGGGGAAGGTGTGTATGAAATTCCCGTGGGACCGGTGCACGCCGGCATTATTGAGCCGGGACATTTTCGCTTCAGTGTTTTGGGGGAGGAAATTCTTCGCCTGGAGCCACGATTGGGATATGTGCACAAGGGAACAGAGAAACTCTTTGAATACCTGTCTCTGGAAAAGCAGTTAACGCTTTCCGAACGTATTTCCGGAGATAGTTCGTATCATCACGCCCTGGCTTTTGCTGCTGCGGTGGAGAAGCTGGCCGGAGTAACCGTGCCAACCCGTGCTCGTTTGTTGCGGGTGGTCTATGGTGAGCTCGAGCGCTTGGCCAACCATTGTAACGATCTGGCCTTTATCCTCCTCGATACCGGATTCAGTTTTGGTGGAAGCCACGGTTCACGATTGCGAGAACGTGTCATGCAGTGGAATGAGCGGTTGACCGGGAGTCGCTTTTTGCGTGGAGTCGTGACGTTTGGTGGTGTGACCAAAAATATTGATGCGACGCTCGTCACCGCGCTCCATGACGATTTGGAAGTGCTTGAGCAGGATTTTATGGAAGTGATGGCTGTAGTCAAAGAAAGCGATTCCGTGCAGAATCGTCTGAAAGGAACAGGAACACTTGATTCCAAGGTGGCAAGAGATTTGGGGGCGGTCGGTATTGCCAGACGTGCTTGCGGTGATGAAATGGATGCGCGTGCCGATTATCCGTACGCCGCGTACGATATGATGCAGTTTGGAGTCATGACGGAAAAGAGTGGTGATGTCTACGCTCGGTTCCGGGTGCGAGCGCGTGAAGTGACGCAGTCCTTTCGGTTACTTAATCAGGCACTGGCCCTGCTGCTCCATGAAGAAGAAGGGGCGATTGTGACTCCGCTTCCTCCGCTCCCGGCACAGCATCACGCCGTTATGGTGGTAGAGGGATGGCGGGGAGATATTGTCTATTTTGTGATGACGGATGCTGATGGTGTCATCAGTCGTGTGAAAGTGCGCGACCCTTCGTTTCTCAACTGGACCGTTTTTCCACATGTCATCGGACGGGATATGGTGCCGGATTTCCCACTGATCAACAAGAGCTTCAATCTTTCCTATACCGGAAACGACCTCTAATCTATCGACACTAAAAAAGACCCGTCTAGGGTCTTTTTTCATCTTTGAGTAATTCGGTCAGGAGCTCGGCGCGAGTGTCCACGGTGGTGGCGCCTATTTTTTCGAGTGACTCTTTGCTGTTGAGTCCCCAGGTCACAGAAATGACATCGAGGCCAATCTTTCGACAGGATTCCACATCACGGACCTCATCGCCGATATAGATGGCATCGGTCACGGCTATACCTTGTTCATCAATTGCTTGCTTTAAGACCTTGGCTTTACTAAAGAGATCGCACTGATAAATGAAATCCATGTGAATATCGAATTTTTCCATGAGGGCGACGATGGTATCTTTGCGACTTGATGATACGATGCCGACCGTGCATCCCTTGGCACGGAGTGTTTCAATCACTTCCTTGATACCCTGAAACAGCTCAATTTCGGGAACGAGTTTGTGATACTCCTCTCGACCGCGTCGTAGGATTTTTGGAAAGAGAAAAATACGCAAGCCAAGACGCTTCCACAAGAAGTGCTTCAGGTGGAGATGCTTCAGATTGGCCATCTCTTCGGGAAGAAGGGGCGCGAAACCGAATTCCGGGGCCAGTGTATTCATGATACGTGTAAAGACAAACTCAATATCAATGAGGGTGCCGTCCTGATCGAAGATGATGGCTTTTTTCATAGTGTGATGAAACGGACAAAAACAATGACATAGAGTACGGCGAGAACAGAAAGGCTGCCAAGAAAGAAGCGCCGCCCATGTTCCTTGATACCGGGAATCATGCAGATTTCTTTGGTAGTAAATCCGCAGTTTCGAAAGAGAAAGATGCTTTCGTACAGCCGGACAATGACTACCCAGGTGACAAACATCGTGACCAGCATACCAAGACCGGGAATGAGAGGGTGAGCGAGTTCGGGTGTAACGGCACCACCGCGGGTGAACCAGCGTACCCAACTTTCCCATTTCATGGCATAGACATGAATGAGGGTGGCAGCAACGACGAGACGGAGACCCCAGCGTTGGAGAAACCACCAGCGACCGCCATCCATCATGTGGATGACCGATTTGAGCGAGAGAATAAAGAGGAACACGAGGAGGAGTATCCCGACGATGCCGGCCGCAAAGGGCAGGGAGGTCAGATCCATTTTATCCTGGGGGAATTTGAGGGGGAGAAAGAAGTATGAAATGATGCCATGAGAAGCAGCGAGAAAGGCTCCGACAATGCCGATTTCTTTGCGATAAGACAGCCACGTATCGAAACGATCGAAATAGCGAACTATCGGACCGATGAGAAAGGTAAACGCAAGAAGAACTGTGCCGGCACCGATAATGACTTTATTGAAAACGTAGAGTGTATCGGCAGTAGGCGGAGCATCAAAGAAGTACCCGCGGCGAAACGCGAGGTAGGCACCAAAAAAAACAATGAGCGAGGCAGCAATGAGAAAGGATATGACGTAGTCTCTCAGGCTGGAGGGTTTATGCATATTGGTGTGTTATTTGTTTTAACGCAGCTCCCAGAGGAGGGTGCGGAAATTTTTTATACGATTTTTTTCATCGAGTGCGATACCTTCTTCTCGGTAGCGTTTTAGCCGCTCTTTTTTGTGGTGGTTGTCTATCCAGATATGACCATCGGCGTACACGATGCGGTGGAAAGGAATATCGGTGATGCCGTTGTCCCAAGCCTTACTTAAAATACTGGTGATGCTCTGTGAGGCCATGACACCGCCACCTGCTGCTTTGGCAATACGACCATACGTCGTGACGCGGCCAGCCGGAATAGAGAGGGCGATTTTGACGACGCGTTCGCTAAACGTCAGCATAGAAAGTTAGAGTTCAGTTTTTTCTGATTTTTTGTGCGCCAGATAGGAGAGCCAGAGGATAGTGGCAAACACGACGAGCGCCATGAAGGGGATGGTAATAAAATCAAAGGTCACGATAGGGGAATTGCTACACGATGGTTCCAAAGGGTTGGTTGAGCAGGGGAGAAGAAAGGGATTACCAGCGACATACTTTTGGTAGTGTCCGTAGTAGTGATACAGAGCGATAGGAAGGCCGATAGCGGCCATGAGCCCGACAATGAGGTGGTTCATCTTGGCCTTGGTCCAGAGTGTTACGAGGACGATGATTTCCAGAGGAAACATGAAAATACGCTGCCACCAACAGAGGACACAGACCGGGGTCAGGTAGACATACTGATAGGTCACCGCACCGAGCGTGGCAATGGTCGCCAAACAAGCAATGAGTCTCAGCCAAGAGGTATACGAAACCTGAGTGACCAGTGCTCGTGTGGTCGGGGAAAAAAGATAGCTGAGAATTGAGAGAATAGTCGTCGCACCAAGGAGAAGCACCAACACAGACAAAACGGTCGAATACTGTTCAATATTCATAGCAGAACATCAGAAATTATACCTTCAGTATAGCGATTTTTCGGCTATTTGAAAAGAATATACCACTCGTGTTATATCAGAGTTGGAAGCGGGAAATTTTGTTACGTAACAAGATACGTAATTCCTGTATGTATATCTCTAAGTCGAGGAATGCGAGAGGGCTGGTATTTTATGAAAACTGTGGTATAGTAGTAGTTCTTGTATATACGAACATGGACTACGATGTTATTGTCATTGGGGGAGGGCCGGCGGGGATGATGGCGGCTGGTCGCGCTGCCGAAAGCGGTGCTCGGGTGGCACTCCTCGAGAAAAACGCGTCCTTGGGACAAAAACTGCTCATTACCGGTGGCGGGCGCTCCAATGTGACCAACGCCGAGTTTGACGAGCATGTGTTTCTCAAGAAGTTCGGTGTGGCTGGTAAATTTCTCTACTCACCACTCTCTCAATTTGGCGTACAGAGTGCACTCGATTTTTTCCAGGCGCATGGCATGCTGACCAAGGTGGAGGCGGAGAAGCGTGTCTTTCCGGTGAGTGATCAAGCTCAGTCAGTGTGGGATGCCCTTGTTCAATATATGCGGGCGGGCAATGTCACCATTCTTACGGGGATGGCGGTGGCGGGACTCGAAGTGATGGAGGGTCGTGTGAGCGGGGTACGGGTACAAAACGGCCAGGTACTCACGGCGCACGCCTACATCCTCGCCACAGGGGGGCAGTCACGACCAGAGACAGGATCGACCGGGGATGGTTTTCGTTTTCTTGAAAACATTGGTCATACCATCACCGCACCACGACCGGCCTTGGTACCACTTCGCGTACGAGAGTCTTGGGTGGCGGACGTGGCTGGGGTGAGTTTCCCAGATGCCAAACTCAGCTATTTTCATCGTGATAAAAAAGTCGAAAGTCGTCATGGCAAAGTGCTCTTTACCCACGTAGGTCTCTCAGGACCCCTGGTGCTCAACATGAGTCGCAGTATCAGTGAGTTTCTCGAGTATGGCGAGGTGAAGGTGTCGCTTGATGTGCTCCCGACCAAAAACGTTGGGGAAATTGATCGTGATATGCAGGCACTTTTTGCACTCCAAAAAAACAAGCAGATAAAAAACAGTCTCGATGGGTTTCTTGTTCCGGCCATGATACCCGTACTCCTGAAACTTTCCGGTATCAATCCTGAGACGCCTGTGCACAGTGTTACTCGGGAGGAGCGTCTGGCTCTGGCTCGATTAGTCAAAGACCTCTGTTTGACCGTCACGGGACTCCTCGATGTCGACAAGGCTATTGTCACTTCGGGAGGTGTACCGCTCGAAGAGGTGGACTGTAAGTATATGCGCTCACGCAAGTTCCCCAATCTCTATTTGATCGGTGATGTTTTGAATATTGACCGTCCTTCGGGTGGTTATAGCCTCCAGCTTTGTTGGACCACTGGGTATGTGGCCGGTACGGCAGCGGGAAAAAAATTGGAATAAAAAAAGCGACGACCTCTTGCGGGGTCGTCGTAGCACGGCAGTTGCCGCAGGCCTTGGGTGTTGCTCGTCAGAACGACTGGTCGGTTTCGATGATGACGGCATAAGCATTGTGTGCCGCGTCATACACCACGAGGGGAATGACGCCGTCTTTCGCGCGCCTTGCGTGGAGGGCGGTGTCGAGTTCCGGCGTCATCACGAGGTTGTTGATGGCGACACAGCCAAACGGAATCGTGATGACGTTATAGCCGGCCATTTCGCACCGTCCTGCGTCGGGAGAATAAGCCTCGGTTCCACGACGAACGTGGCGGAATTTGTTCAAGCTCAAGATGATCTCCTGTGGTTGGTGCCGATGAGAAAACATCGACCATCTATTATAGCATATTTTATCGATTCTGTCCATAGTAAAAATGAGGCTTGAAAAAGCCACTGTTTTTGGTTCTTTTTGAGATTTGAGAAGGGAGGCTACTGCGAGAGTTGCTTGATAATCTCTTTGCGGAGCCAGAGACGGGGAGAAGTGGCGAAGTCACCATGGAAAGTGATTCCAAGACCGTGCGAAAATAAGTTTTTCACCACCGCACTCTTGGTGTAAAAGTGGTTTTTCTTTTCCGAGAGACTAGGGATGCTCATAATCCAGTGCTCATGACCAAAGCTTTCCAGAGCGGACGAAATGGCGTTCGTATGTGTACTGAGAAATGAGCTGCCGTCCCAGAGTTCCAACTGACCAATCGTGAGGGTAAAGGGGAGAGTGGGTGGAACAAAGACTTTGGTGTCACTCACGATGGACTGACGAACATCTCTGACGACAGCCTGCTCTTGTTCAGTAAAGTACAAAGCAATCCATTCCGGTGTAAAGGGAGCAATGGTCTGTAGTTCTGCGTAGGCCGTATGGTCACGATCATGAGTAATGGTGGCGCCGAAATTCAAGGTATTGGAGAGGATAGCGACAGCGAGGAGCTGGGCACTTTTTGGGCTGATATTTTTTGCATGGCCTCGCTTGTGAAATTCTTCCCAGATGAGAGTGGCAGCAGCGCCAATCACTTCAATGTGTACATGTTCCCCGATTTTTTCTTGCCAGTAGGCTTCAAAACCGGGGTGGTGGTCATAGACTTCAGTGACCGTGCCTGCCTTGGCGCAGTCGGCGATGTGAGCCGGGTCTGAAACGTCAACGAGGACATACTGCGCGTCGTGATGAGCGGGCGTGGTCGCATATTCGAGCCCCCAGGCTTTGACGGAGTTTGTGACGCTGTTATTCAAGACACCGGGCAGGACAACCTCGGCCGATTTTCCTTCCAGGGTCAACAGTTCGGCATAGGCGATGGCGCAGGCCACGGCATCGATATCCGCAAACGCCTGACCGGTTGTGACAACGGTGTGATTCATAGTACTTTGTCTATTTCGATCAGAACAGCCGCAAGTGTTTGTTCGGCGCTCTGTGTGTCAGTACGGACGGTGGCAGCGGCTGGGTTTTTGTTCTCTTGATACATGTCATAGAGCTCCTTCCATCGCTCCTGCGAAAGATTCGTGATAGGAATCTCGGGATGCTCTTTGGCGTGGGCCACTCGTGCATCAAATCGCTCGAGAAGAATATCGTATTCGGCTTCCAGGTTGATTTCGATAATCTCGTAGCCATGGTGCTTTCCTTGGGTGATCAATCGCTCCCGCGGCTCTTCCCAGAGCACCGAATCACAGATGATATCGTACCGGAGATTCATCATAGTCTCCGCGACAGCTGTCATGAGAGTTCGGATATCATCAATATGTTGTTCGGGGGTGTATTTCGAAAATGAACGTTTGAGGGTGTCGTAGGAGAGATGATACAGTCGGTCGCGTTGTTTCAAAATGGCTTTGACAGTAGTGCTTTTTCCAACACAGGAGCTGCCATTGATAATAATGAGTTTCATGTGAATTTATTAGTATATAGCTTTCAAATAGTATACCATTTCCTCAAAAAAGCGCCCATGGAGATAAGTATGTTGTTTCGAGAAAAAAGAAAAAGGCCTCGCCGGAAAGCGAGGCCATGCTTCGTTGAAGCTGGCTGATTCTGTTCCCTGAGGAAGGGGTCAAGCGGAACGCGTCAGCGCCCGTGGTGGTGGGCCGTTCTGTCCATCCTGCCGTTGCCGCGCGGCGCCTTGTCACCGTCATCATCGCCAAACGTCGCCATGCTCATGAGCATGTCGCTCAAAGAGCCGCCCATCATTCCTTCGAGGCCGGCCAGGGGATGCTCGCGCTGTTGGTCCTGCACCGCCTTGGTCGCCACGCCGTTGATGATGTACAGGATCAGGCTGGCTTGTCGGGCGTCGAGCGCGCCGTCGCAAACGAGGTCGAGCGCCTGGCTCACGTTGCGCACCTGTTGAGCGCCACCGTCGCCATCACTTTCACGTTGCAGCAGGGCATTGATCTTGGCCATGATGCTCCGCTCGGCATAGGCCCCCGGCAAGTTGTTGGGGTCGATGTTGTAGGGGTCATACTGCGGATCCGAGAGGGCGCGGTACCAGTCGGACTGTTCCGAGCCGGTGCCTTCGAGCACCTCGATGGTGGCGGTGACGTGACCATATGCAGCGCCTTTCTTGGTGCTGAAGGTCTGGCGTCCGTCGTCCCAGCGGAAGGGACCACGCGGATCGACCACGATGCTCAGCCCGGAGTCGGACATTCCCGAGAACTCCAGCCAGCCGTCGTCATCGCGGTCGAGGACGAGCACCCGGCGCTTGTGATGAACCGGGCAGTCGAAGTTGGTGAGGACGTCACCGGGCAGCAGGCTGCACATCTTGCGGGTCAGTTGTTCGTGGGTGAGGGAGGAATTGGCCATTGCGGGCTCCAGTTTGGATTGAGTAGGTACTGCGGTTACTGCACAAGCTCTCACTTGGCAGAATAATATTCAAGCAAAAAAATAGAAAATTGTCAAGGGCACGTAAGAAAGCTGATATAAAGTGTCGTAGAAGCTATCTCAGACAAGAAAACTGTTTCAATAGGCTCCGTTGCGGGAGAGAGGCAAGGGAAGAGCTAGGGGGTAGGGATGGTTTCGACGAGGAGTTCGAGGCCGTGGGTATCATAGTAGGTGCAGGTCATTTTTTCGGTATCGACGATCCATTTTGCTATGCCGGTAGCGACCGCATCACGACAAAATGTCATGTAGTCAGTCTTACCCGCCTGGTGATCTTTGAGGTGTTTGAGAAAGGATGGAGCATCGCTTGTTTTTGAAGGTGTGAATGGTGGATAGGTAGCTTCCTTGTGAAGAATCACTCCTTCATCACTGAGGTATTCCACATGGCCATCCTCGACAAAAAGAGTGTACTGTCTCACGCCAAGAGCCTTAAGGTCTTGGATGTATCTGGGGAAGTCAGCACCGCTCTGTACTTTGCTATGAGCCATTTTGATATCTTCGAGTGTAAACATATATTTGAAAGTATGAGTTGTTAGCAATAGTGGACCATTTGAATATTTTGGTTTAAAGGCAGTATAACATGACAAAAAAAGACCAAATTTTGACAATCGAGACAGGGAGGCAGAAAATAGTAGTACGGATGAGGCCATAATATGGCTTTAATGCTGGAGCAAGACCAAGGAGACAACCATGCAAAGAGTCCGATGGTTTATGTTGCTCGTGCTCTGTGGCGGACTTATGTGTGTCGCAAGAGCGAGTGACTTTCTGCCGACGGAGCGAGAATGCCACGAGGCGAGTGACTTCATCAAGAATGCTGTCCTGTCACGAGCCAACGGTTATTCAAAAGTGTTCTTGCTCGGTCGGTTCGATGATGACATGACAGTGCTCTCAGGTATGCATCCCGAGAAACGTTGGTTCGTGCGGAGTCAGGGCGCGATGCAGTTTTTGCGCCAAGCACTCATCGATGCCATTGCGGCTAAACGAAAACCGCGAGATCAGGCAGATATCTTTCTTCGATCCTGTATGGCGCACGTGTCGCCCCTTACGCCCGAAGATCTGTAGAACAACGTTCTCGCTCAATCGTCGCAAATCTGCGACGTTTTTTCTTTGCATAAAAAGTCAGATCTTATTCTGTAGATGGACCAGTATTGAATTGGCCGTCTTTATACAAACGAATCAGAAATTCAGCAGTTTCCCTTTCGTCTTCATCTATTTTTCTGAGCCACTGTTCTGCCTGGTCCAATTCGTTATGCGTGAGATGATAGAGTAATTTTGTAATTCGATTCGGATGATCTTTGGATTGAAGTTGCAATGCTCGCTCGGAAAACTCTTGTGCTGCCTGAATATCTTGATATTTCCAAACGGCACAGCTAATCGCATGGTGATTCCAGAACCAGAGGATCTCATTCCTCCATTGTGCCGCATCGTCACTGAGAGTAGTCGTATCAATATTTTCTAAAACATTCTTTACTCTATTCGTGACAAGATCAGGGTTTCGGTAATCCCATGTCTTATCTCTCATCAATTTTTGATCTGCTTCTGTATAGAGTGTGTTGAGCTCGAGAGGAGTTGTGGCTCCCAAAAGAGCGTATGCATCTTGAATGCGTGAGCGTCTGCTTTCTGGTTGAAATATTTGTTCCATGATTTTTCTCGGGGCTATACGTTATCTAGGAGTGCAATGAGGCGGGCATATTCTTCATCATGAGGGACGAGGAGCTCGCCCTGACCTCTGGTCCAAGCAATGAAAGAATTGAGGTCAATCCAGCGTATCTCGGAAACTTCTTCATTGGTTTTGTAATGAAGAGCAGGATCGATACCGGTGCGAACCAGGTAAATATCTTGAAATTCGTTACTGATGTACGTCCCAGCGTTCAGAATGATATGCTCTTCTAGAGTGAAGAGAAAACAAAATGCGTCGTCAGGAGGGGTCACCCCAAGTTCCTCTTCGGTTTCTCTTTTGGCCGCTTCAAGACTGGTCTGGCCAGCCGAGATATGACCAGAGGCTGAAATATCCCAGTGATTCGGGTAGGCAGCTCTGGTCGACGAACGTTTTTGGAGAAGAAGTCCTTTTTCGGGATTGAAAAACCATACGTGGACCGAACGATGGATGAGTCCTTCTCTGTGGGCATCGCTATAGGAACGAGTCACTCCTGTTTTTTTGCCCTCTTCGTCGAGGATATCGAGGTATTCTTCCATAGTGTCTATACTGTATTTTACTGGGAACATGGGACGAAGTTGGAATTTACTTAATAAGGTGCAAGTCCTTTAGTCTCGGAAGTACATCGTGTTTGAATATTGAGCCTAACTCAATTGTTGGTGATAGTGTGGAATCAATCCACATAATTTCCTCAACTTCGCTCGATGGTACAATTTTTCCTGACCATTTGTGGACGAGATAGACATCCATTTGTAGATACTTATCATTCTGACCTGCGGCAAGCGCATAAAACGATCCAAACATTTGTAAATCCACACTTTCTATATCAATCTGTAACTCTTCTTTCAGCTCCCGCTTAAGAGCGTCAGTTCCACTTTCGTTTGCCTCGAATTTTCCACCTGGCGCGATAAAAAAGCTTTTTCCTTTGGAGCGGGTAATCAATAATTTTCGATCTTTGATAAGTACACCGGCTGCCTTATGTATATCTATCTTTCTTTCAAGGTTATTCATAGTGTTGTTTGCTGGGGAGGCAGGGGAATCGAACTGCTCTCCGCCTCCGCCAGTTGGCGGATGACGGATGCGCTCTATAGGGCTTCCCTGCCTACCAGCAGGCAGGCCTTTCCTCGTTCGATCCATTACCTCTGCAGGATAAAAGAAAATCACCGTACCCACAAGGGGCAGGGTGATCTTTCTTATGCTGGGGAGGAAGGGATCGAACCTTCGTATGGAGGCTTCAAAGGCCCCTGCCTTACCGCTTGGCTACTCCCCAGTATGAAGTGATTCAAAAATCTTTTTGAGCTCTCTTCGGCCGTTTCTTGTTTTTAAATACTGCTCTCTTGATCTTGCTTGATTCAATGTTTCATATTCTTCTTTATAAATTAGTATAAATGGCTTACGGTTTCTGGTTGAGATATTGGTACCGGAATTATGTTCGTTCAATCTACGATCAAGGTCTGGTGTTGATCCAATGTATGTTCGCTTGTCCTTCAAGCTGAGAAGAAAGTATACATAACCCTTTATAGTTTCTGCCTTATCCGTCCTCACTTCGTTCCGCCGAGATAAACCGCTTGGCTTGCCTCGGCTTGCTTTGCAAGACGGGCTACTCCCCATTTAACGAGCTTGTAGCTGCTTTTTAGCTTAAGCTCGATTTTCTTTCTAGTTCTCTGTCACGACTCGGCCGCCAAGCATGCTCAAGGCCTCGCTGATGAGGGGATTCTCTTCCGTATGAGCTGTGGCGTTTTTGGCGGTATCGAGAACGATGACGACCTTCATTTTGGCTCCTAGGATGGTATCAAAGGCCTTTTCCAGTGTCAATTGATTGGCTTTCTCCTCCAAACGCTCTTTGTGAAAGGGATATTTGACGGCGATGATGATCGTGTTGCCACTCACCTCACTCGGTCGGGCAGTAGAAAGCCCCAGACTGATTGAGGCGTTGAGTTTTTTGGCGGTATGCAAGATAGCGAGCCACTGCTCTTTGATGTGCGTTAAATCAAAGAGGGCTTCTTTATAAACGGGCTCTTCTCTCGGTGACTCGGTGTTTGTTTCAGTTGCTGTTTTTGGGAGTTCTTTTTTTGGTATTTCGGTTGTGTGTGGAGTATCGCTTGCTGCGTCGTTCGTCACCGCTTCGTGAACTTCAGGCGCTTTCTTTCCGGAGGAAGGGTTCGCGGGCGGCTGATGATTGCTTGGTGTTATTTGCTGATGGCTATCGGATAGTATTTTGACGATGGCAATTTCGAGGGGAAGCTCGGGAATCACGGCGGTTTTGGTGTGTATCTGAGCGGTCTGAAAGTGTTCGAGCATGGTGACGATGGAGAGTGTGGTAAAGCGTGGCGCAAGCTCCTTGAGCCCGGAACGTTGTTCCTCGGTCAGTTCTCCAAGGAGGGCCAGACCACGTTCGGCGTTGGTGTTGACGAGTAGGAGATTGCGCAAAAAGTGCAGAATGAGAGAGGCAAAGAGTGATAATTCCGTACCGCTCTTGGCAATCTCTCGCACAAAAGCCAGGCTGCCATAGAGATCGTTGTCTCCTATGAGTCGAATGAGCGTGGTAACATTTTGTTTTTTGGTGGTACCAAGCGCATCCACCACGACATCTTCGGTGATGGGTGATACTCCGAGTGACACGATCTGCATGAGGAGGGATTCTGCATCGCGCATACCGCCTTCGGCAGAAAAAGCGATAATCTCAAGCGCTGCGGGAGTGATTTCAAATTTTTCTTCCGCAGCAATGAAGGACAGCTTTTCAATGATACCTGCTATGGGAAAACGAGTCAGGTCAAAGCGTTGGCAGCGCGATACGATAGTATCCGGTACTTTATGAAGAGCGGTGGTTGCCAGGATAAAGACGATATGAGCAGGGGGTTCTTCCAGAGTTTTAAGTAGAGCATTGAACGCTCCTGTCGAGAGCATGTGTACTTCGTCGATGATGTAGATCTTGTGAGAACCAAGACTTGGTGGGAGGACGACGGTTTCGCGGAGTTCCCGGATATTATCGACACCGGTGTGGGAGGCGGCATCGATTTCAATGATATCAAAACTGCGCCCCTCGGCAGCAAGGAGGCAGTGCTCGCAGGTGCCACAGGCTTCTGCACCAGCAAAGGCATCACGAGTTTTTTTGGCGGGATGACGATTGGAACAGTTGATGGCCTTGGCAAAGAGTCGGGCGAGTGTGGTTTTTCCGGTACCACGTGGTCCAGTGAAGAGGTAGGCCTGACCAATCTTGCCGGTTCTGAGGGCATTGGTTAAGGTGGTGACAATGTGTTTTTGACCGATGACATCGGAGAATTTTTGAGGGCGGTATTTGCGATAAAAAGTTTCGGAAGACATACGAACAGTGTTTAGTGAATTTCTCACGGTTTCTGTATTATATCGCGTCTCGGGGAATTAAAAAAGCTCCCCACGAAGAGGTGCTTTTCTGAGTTCTGGGCTTGCTCCGGGGTCCATGCCGGTTATTTTTTGAACACGAAGAATTTGTATCCGACGAAGTTCCAGGTAAGCACCAAGACAGAGGCGGCGAGACCACCGATATTGGCCCAGGTCTTGTCAGCGACACCGGCCGGTGCACCGATAACGTTTACGACAAAGGCCGTGATACCAACGTTTAAGAGGAGACCCACGAGGCTGACCATGAGAAATTGAGTGAATTCCTCACCGATATTTCTAACTTCTTTCTTTTCGAAGGACCAAAATTTATTCCAGACATAGCTGTTGACGATAGCGGCCAAAACAGAGAATGACTTGAAGACTGCAATCAGATAGCCACTTGAGACATCGCTCATGTAGATGAAGAGATTGTAGATACCCAGATCAACGACGGTATTAGCCACGCCGATGAGGCCAAATTTGGCCAACTGAAAGAAGAAGGGGCGGATGCGTGAGAGGAAGTATCCAAAAGCGATACCGAGGGCAGAGCCGACGGCCATGATGAGAATAAAGAGGGGAATACGCACGGGCAATGCGACGGAGAGATTGCCAAAGATGAAGGGTGCCAGGACACCGATAAAAGCGCCGTTGATGGCGCCAAAGATAATATCGCGGGGCGTCAGCTTCATAGTTATTGCTGTTGATTGATTTCCTTCTCGATTTCTTCCATATCTCGAACCCAGGCATCAAGAGGAGAACTAGAGGCAGCGGGTGTTGCTTTGGGAGTATCGGGGGTATCGGAGGAAAAACTCTCCGGTTTCAAGTCTTTTTTCCAGTTGTTGATAGCACTGCTTTCTTCCCTGGCTTTGCTGAGCTCACCCTCCCAGTCTTTATGGGCGCCTTTTTGAATAATATTTTCGATAGCAGCCCAGTTGCTGTCGATATCTCTTGGGATGACCACAGCTACCTCATCTCCGGGAGTGGCCTTGAAATAGGTGATAGAGGCAAGGAGTACGCGGTGTGGCTTGCCACCAGCAACGACGTAGTAATTTCCAGACTCGTCTTGGGTGACCACTCCGAGGGCATGACGGCGCTCGATTGGACCAATTTGTTTGTAAAGAAAAGTGCCACTGTCGGTGATGGTCAGCTTGAGCATATCTCCCTCAACCAGTTTGGATTTGGAAGCATAGTTGGCTGGGACAGGATACTGTTTGCCGTCGGTGCCGAGCATAATCTGTCCATCAAAGGTACCTTCAATGACGGTGCCCATGCTGGCGTCGCCCTCAATCTTACGGGGTCGCCCCGTTTTCTTTTTTCCTTCGAGCTGTAAGAGCATGGCCTTGGCGCCCTGAATCGTTTTTTCAGCGTTATTGACCATGTCACGAAGCGCCTGAATTTTCATGGAGCGCTCGGCGTCGTCTTTTGTTTCCTCATCTGAGGAAGGTGTATGCTTGACCATATTTTTTGTGTTTCACACATTTCTCCGAAAAGGTTCCGAGAAAATGGCGCCCCTTTACTTTTTGTTTTTACGTGTCTGTATTATAAACGAAATGTCGCTATCAAGCAAATAGGGAGCGCGAGGAATTATGACAGGATTAGAGCGACATATATTTTTTTACTCGATGATCAAAGAAAAAAGATGATGAAAAAATGATTCTGGCAACAGCACTCGTGTTGGTACTACGACTCCACAACAAAACGGATGCACCGTATAGAAAGGTAAAGGTGGAGAGGTGAAAAAACCGGTCATTTTCCCTGATTTCAGATCAGGTCTTGACAAAATATAGGAATATGCGCTAATATAAATCGATTCCATAGAGGGTCTTTTTCCTCCACCGGAACATATCTCACGATCATTTATTTAGCACTACGTATCACTATGGCAAATCAGAAAGCTACTCCTCGAGCCGACAAGTCGGAAGAGGTAGATGTCCTCTTTTCTTCGACCCTCCAGGTTCTCCTGGGGCATTTGCCGGTGCGCTCCCGCAGTATTGTGGAGGCACGTTTCGGTATTGGGAATGACGATCCGAAAACTTTGGAAGAAATTGGCAAGTCATACCAGATTACTCGGGAACGAGTACGCCAGGTGATTGGGAGTGCCTTGGGATTTCTTTCAGAGGAAAAGGCTCATCCTTCTATTGGTCAGGTAGTTGATTCTATTGAGCAGGCTCTCATTGAGCGTCACGGCGTTGTGAAATCCGAAGAATTGCTTGAGAGACTGTCTCTACAGAGTAAAAAAGAACGAGGGGCGCTCCTGGCGTTTTTGGAGGCACTGTCAATCGTCAAAGAAGAAAAGGCAACCAAAGAATATGAACGACTCTATCGTTTGAAGGATTTTTCGTTGGCTCGCTTGAAGAAAATCAAAGACATTGCCAAGAATATTCTGGAAGAAGGAAAGGATGCTCTGGACGCAAAGGAGCTCTACGCTCGTTTCAAGAAGGTACAGAGCGAAGTGAGCGAGCAGGAACTGTTTGATATGCTTTCAGTTTCGAGAGAAATCAAGCAGAACGTTTTTGGAAAGTGGGGGCTGTCCGGTTGGAGTGATATCAAACCTCGTGGTACAAGAGAAAAGGCTTATCTGGTTCTGAAGACAGCCATGAAGCCACTTCATTTTCGTGAGATTGCCGACCTGATCGATAGTTATGGATTGCAGAAGAAAAAGAAAAGCCATCCTCAGACAGTCCACAATGAACTGATCAAGGATAAGCGGTTTATCTTGGTGGGGCGGGGTATTTATGCTCTGTCAGACTGGGGATACAAGCGCGGAACAGTCAAAGAAGTGATTACTGAAATTTTGCGTGCTTCAGACAAGCCATTGTCTCGTGAGGAAGTTTTGGCGAGAGTGCTCGAGATTCGTCAGGTCAAAAAATCTACCGTTATCATCAATCTCAATACTTTTTTTGCACGGATCGGAAAGAATGCGTATACTGTGAAGTAGCAAGCGGCTGAAGAGAGTTTCCGTCTCTTTTGTAATGGGGTCAACGTACCCTCTATTCCATGGGCACCATTTTTTCAAACTTAGCCGAAATGTTCTCCATGATGGGGAGCGTATTTTCCATTGTCCTTGACGTGTGGTTTTTGCTTTTTCCACCACTTCTCTATTTTATTTTCAAACTGCTCTGGATGTTCCATGTCAATGGGCATTTCGGGAGTGGTCTCAAGTGGGTACTTTTGGAGATAATCCCTCCACGTGATATCGAAGCCAGTCCGCTCCCGATGGAGTCCATCTTTACCGCGTTTGCCGGAGTTATCAAGAATCCGTCGGCAGCCGAAGAGTTTATCAAAGGGGAGTTTCCAACATCATTTTCTCTCGAAATAGCGAGTATCGAGGGTCAGGTGCATTTTTATATACGAACACAGGTGGGATTTCGCAACCTGGTCGAGGCGCATTTCTATGCGCAGTATCCAAACGTTGAAATCGTCGAAGCAGAAGACTACACGACGCTGGTTCCGCGGACCATTCCCAACAAGGACTGGGATTTGTGGGGTGTCGATTTTAAACTGTTCAAGGATGATCTGTATCCCATCAAGAGCTACAAAAATTTTGAAGAAACCATTACCGGGAAAATGATTGACCCGCTGGCTGGACTGATAGAGACCATGGGTAAGCTTGGTCCTGGGCAGCATCTGTGGCTCCAATACATTATCACTCCGGTCAGTGAAAAGTGGTACAGCACTGGTAAGGCCACTGTGGATGAATTTTTGGGACGAGTCAAAGAAGAGAAGAGTGGATTTTTTGGCGAATTCTTTTCGGGTATTATGGGGATATTTTCCAATATTGTGCGCGGACTGATCGGGGCACCACTGGTATTTGGTGGAGGGGCGACCAAGGAAAAGAAGGAAGAGCAGCCACTCGAATTTCGGTTGTCTCCTGGGGAAAAAGACGTGCTCAAGGCACTCCAGGCCAACCTTGGGAAACAGATGTACAAGACTCGCATGCGCATGCTCTATACCGGTCGCCGTGAGGGGTTTAGCAAACAGACAGGTGTCTCTTCTTTTATCGGTGGCATCAAGCAGTTTAATGATCAGAATTTGAACAGTATGGTGCCGGAGGATGGCTCCAAGACATACGCTTCGTATATTTTTGTCGAGGAGCGTCTTAGGTATCGACAGCGTCGGCTCTTCCGTCGGTATATCACGCGTGATACCGATCCACAGAGTACCCGCTTTTTGTTCAGCTCGGAAGAATTGGCAACCATATTTCATATTCCGGATATGGGCGTACTCGCCCCGTCGCTCACTCGTGTTTCTGCCAAGCGGGGCGGAGCACCTGCTAATCTCCCTGTTCAAGATTTCGAATAGTATATGATTACACAAAATGACGTCACGTTTTTCGCAAAGACCAACTTCCGTAATCAGGAACGGGTGTTTGGTATCAAGATGGACGATCGCCGGAGACACATGTATGTGATCGGAAAAACCGGTATGGGGAAGACCAACCTGCTCGAAAACCTGGCCATTCAGGATATTCAGAAGGGTCACGGTATCGCCTTTATCGATCCTCACGGCGATACGGCAGAAAAGCTCATCAAGGCTATTCCAGCCAATCGTATCAATGATGTCATCTATTTCAATCCGGCTGACCAAGAATTTCCCATTGCCTTCAATGTCATGGAAAAAGTCAGTCCGGAATACCGTCACTTGGTCGCTTCCGGACTGGTTGGTGTGTTCAAAAAAATCTGGGCCGATTCGTGGGGGCCTCGTCTTGAATATATTTTGCGCAATGCCATCTTGGGACTGCTTGAATATCCCGGGAGTACGCTGCTTGGGGTAACGCGCATTTTGGTAGACAAATCCTATCGAGAACGCGTCGTGGAAAAGATTACCGATCCGGTAGTGCGCTCTTTTTGGGTGGACGAGTTTTCCAAGTGGGACCCCCGTGTGTTGCAGGAGGTTATCTCTCCGATTCAGAACAAAGTGGGACAGTTCCTCTCGAGCGCTATGATCAGAAACATCATCGGTCAGACGGTGTCTTCTTTTGATGTGCGGAAAATCATGGACGAACGCAAGATTCTCATTATGAACCTGTCCAAGGGTCGTTTGGGAGAAGATAATAGTGCGTTGCTTGGTGCCATGATGATTACCAAGATTCAGTTGGCCGCCATGGGTCGGGTCGATATTCCCGAAGAGACGCGCGCCGATTTCTACTTGTATGTCGATGAATTCCAGAACTTTGCTACGGAATCTTTTGCCAATATTTTGTCTGAAGCTCGTAAGTACCGTCTCAATCTTATTTTGGCCAATCAGTACGTAACGCAGATTCAGGAGGAGGTACGAGATGCTATTTTCGGAAACGCGGGTAGTATTATCTCTTTTCGTGTCGGTGCTATGGACGCTGAGTTTCTGGAGAAAGAATTCGAGCCGGTGTTTATGATGAATGATATTGTCAACCTGCCAAAATACCAGATCTATCTCAAGCTCATGATCGATGGTATTGCGGGAGATGCCTTTAGTGCCAACGTCTTACCACCGATCAAGATTGAGAGTGATCCTGAGACGGAACGGAAGATCATCAATAGTTCACGAGAGCGGTACACCTCGAAAAAAGAGGATGTGGAAGAAAAGATTCGTCGTTGGAGCGGAATGCTGTCACCAGAAGAACGGGAGGCGTTGACAAAGACCATGGTGAGTACTGTGCCGGCTTCGGCCATGGCTTCGTCTCGTCCGGCAGCTGCTCGCCCAGCCCCGGCTCCGGCAGGAAGAGATCGTGCCCCGGCTCCCCAGGTAACGATCAGAGACAGTCGTGCTCCGGAACGACCAAGGCCGGAGGTGTCTGCCGTGAAAAAATCAGTGCCTATTCCGGAAAAAAGAGAAGAACGAATATCGCCAAGACCGGTCACCCCAGCTTCTCCTCCTAAAGAGGTGGTACCACAAGCAAAAACCAGCATAAAGAGCGAGGAACAGCCAGGAGGAGTTTCAGAAAAAACATCGATTTCCCCGAAACAGTACTCAGTAGAAGAGGCTTCTTTAGCTGTGAAGAGTGCGCTGGTAGCCGAGACGGAAAAAAACACAGCGCCTCTGCCACCATTGGCACCCAAGCGTGCGCCGCTTATTGATTTGGATCGCTTTGAAAAAACAGAGCAGGCTACTCTTGTGACCATGACACCTGCCGCTTCGGCCCCAGCAGTGGTGGAAGAAATGCCGGAAGAACGCTCTGAGGAAAAAGAAGAAGCATCCGTGGAAAAGGTGCTCTATCAGGCGGTGTGTGCTACCTGTGGCGCGGAAATTGAAGTGCCGTTCAAGCCGGATGGGAGTCGTCCAACCTTCTGTAAAGATTGTTTGCGGGACTATCAGCGTGCGACAGCCAAGGCGCGAAATGAGATTGAGAAACAACAGGGGGTACCTACGGCACCGGTTCAACGAAGAGCACCGGGAGCAAGGACGGAAGACCGAAGAAGAGAGGAGCGGAGAGAGGAGCCAAGTGAGCGAGTGGTTGTGCCACGATCGTATGTTTCTTCTGAGCAGCCGCTGTCTCTGGCACAGACGCAGCATATCGAACCCAAAAAATTCAAGGCGCTTCGGAAACATCCGCCGGTGGACCTCAAGGAAATCCGGTCACTCATCAGTACGGCGCAGAAGAGTGCCGTTCCTTCGGATGAAGAGGCCTAGACTGTCCCGACAGGTTGTCGGAGAAGTTCTTTTTTGCTACCATAGGGGAGTAAGTAGTGTCAAAACAGTATGAGTTTCAGACGATGGCATAAGAGAGCTTATGCTCTTTGGGTAGTGGTGTCCGTGCTGGTTGTTTTTTCTATGATTGCTTTTCTGTTCGCGCCATTTTTCATGTACTGAAAATTCGTTCGTTCCTTTCTGTCTTCAAAAGTCGTTCGAATTTTGAGGGGAAAGCTTTTATCTTTGAAAGGTCCTTTCCTGTATGTCCGCGCAGAAACTCTCTATACGCATAGGAATAGTGGGGATGATACTGCTGGTTTCTTGGGTAGTGTACATTTCCTCAAAGCAACTGGCTCGCAATGAGCGTATTGAAAGTGAAGTCAGTCTTTTGCAGAGCGAGGCGGATAAGATTCGCCGAGAGAACGAGACACTCAGTGAGAAGATCCAGTATTTTTCTTCCCCTGATTTTCGAGAGCAAGAAGCCAAGGAAAAACTGGGAATGAAAAAAGAAAATGAAGAAGTAGTCGCTATCAAAGTGCGCCCCGAGGCACAAAGAGCGGTTTCTTCCGAAGAGCGGAAACCACTGGGAGATCAGACCGAAGCGACGCATCTCCCCAATTATCGAAAATGGTGGCAAGTCTTTTTTGCAGCCTCATAAATATAACAAGCATTCTATGGCAGTTTCTCTGAGAAAAATCCGTTGGTCTACGTTTTTGTACGGCTTGCTTGGTGTGCTCGTGGTCATCATGGTGATAGCGCTCTCTGTCACGTACTTTGCTCCTCGGAAAAACGCTGTGGTGCAATCGTTTGTCAATCAAATGCCGTTCCCGGTGGTGCTTGTCGGGTATCGGGAGAACCTGTCTTTTCACGAGCTGTCCGAAAACACCCAGTCCATCAAGCGATTTTATGAAAATCAAGACTTCTCTTCCCTCGGGATTCGGATAGATTTTTCGACTGATGAAGGAAAGAAGCGTCTGCAGGTTCGCCAGAAAGAAATTTTGAACAAAATGCTTGAAGATGCCGCCATCATGAAGCTGGCTCGGGATCGAGATATTTTTGTCAGTACGGAAATGGCACGCCAAGGCGTAGCGAGGAAGCTAGAAGAATATGGCAGTAAGGAAGAGGTACGAAGTGATTTGGAACGTTTGTATGGCTGGACCATGGCTGACTTTGAAACCAAGGTCGTGCTCCCCGGCCTCTATGAAGAAAAGTTGAATGAAAGCTTTCAGAAGGAGGTGGATCCGGTTTCGACTGCCAAGACCAAAATTGAAAAGGCAGCTGAATTGCTTCGATCGGGTCAGTCATTTGATGAGGTGGTCAAGCAACATTCGGAGGGACAGACAGCGGAAAAAGGAGGTGATTTGGGATGGTTTGCTCTGCCAGATTTGGCACCGGAACTTCGGAGTCCTGTCGCTCTCCAAAAGGTAGGTCTTCCCGGCAGTGTTATTGAGAGTAGTCTTGGCTTTCATGTTGTTTTGGTGGAAGAAGTCAAGAAGGAAAAGGATATCCAGCTCTATCACATCAGGCAGATTTTTGCTCGCAAGAATACCTTTGCTGACTGGCTGTCAAATCAGATGAAGGGTATGTCGATACTGGTTCTTGATCCGCTCTACTATTTTGATGAGGAGACCGCTCGGATAGAGTTTCGGAAGGCAGAGTGGAAGCAGTATGAGCAAGAGCTCTACAAACGATCAAGTGAGGACGCTTCATTTTTCTTTTGATGTCGTCCACGGGGAACATCTGTAAATATCAAAAGAACGTGTATGGAAAATACTACTGAACCTGTTGTTCAATCATCTGTTACAGAGGGAAGAGGACGAGCGCATGGCCGATTTTTTGCCGTCAGTCTGTTCGTGATTGCTCTCCTCTCTGGTTTTGTGGGTGGGTTACTAGCCCCATTTTTTGGGCGCTTTGTGCCGATGCCACTCTCTCTTTTTTCGGAGCCAAAAACGTCTGAGACACTTTCTCCCGAACAGATACGGGTGGTAGCAGAAGACAATGTCGTTGCGGACCTCGTAGAACAGCATTCGCCGGGAGTGGTGAGCATCGTCATCAGTAGGGATGTGCCCAAGGTGCGAAATTTTTTCAATACTCCTTTTGGCATGCCATTTTTCAGTCCTTTCGGCTCGGACATTGGCAGCACGGAAACTGAACGCCAACGTGTCGGGAGCGGATCAGGATTTTTCGTTTCCTCGGACGGTCTCTTGGTGACCAATAAGCACGTGGTGGCAGATGAACAGGCCGAATACACGGTTATTTCTGGCGCTGGTACTGAATACTCAGCCAAAGTCATAGCGCGTGATCCCAGTAATGATATTGCCGTACTCAAAGTGGAGGGATCTGATTTTCCGGTGTTGACACTGGGGGATTCTGATCGGATTCGCGTGGGAGAGACCATTATTGCTATCGGTAATCCGTTGGGAGAATTTGAGAACTCAGTCAGTCGCGGTATTATTTCTGGTCTCAAACGTAATCTTGATGCAAGCTCTGGTCGTGGGGATTCCGAGCGTCTCTCAGATATTATTCAGATTGATGCGGCCATCAATCCGGGCAATTCTGGTGGTCCACTCTTCAATTTGTCAGGAGAGGTGATTGGGGTCAATGTCGCTATGGCCAGTGGCGCTGAAAATATCGGTTTTTCACTCCCTATCAACCAGGTCAAGCGCATTGTGGAGCAGGTGCGCACCACTGGCAAGCTGAGCTTTCCGTATCTGGGGGTGCGTTCACTGACGTTGACAGACGCGCTCAAGACAAAGACGGGTCTCCCATACAACTATGGAGCACTGGTTTTGCGTGGCGAAACGATGACAGATTTTGCGGTCGTACCGGGCTCGCCGGCCGACAAGGCGGGCATCGTCGAAAATGACATTATTTTGGAAATTGATGGGAAGAAAATCGATGAGAACCACAGTTTGATCTATTATATGGGTCAGTATGCTGTGGGGGATGAAATAACGGTCAAGGTATGGCATAAGGGCGAGATAAAAGAGGTTCAAGTTCGCCTGGAAGAACGGGAAACGTCTCTATGATTTTTCACTTTTCCATCTTTTTTTGGAGTCTCATTTTCGGCCTTGGATTGGAGTGGATACTGCAAAGCCCGATTCTGGCTTCCTGGAGTTGGTACCTCCTGTCTATTTTTCCGCTGGTGCTCATTTCACTGATGGCCAGTCGGAGATTGACGGAGCGTTTTTCTGATGCCTTCATCCCGATTCTTTTATCTCTGTCTTCACCGACACTCCTCTCGCTTATCGACAGCCCGGCAGAGCGACAGCTCTTTGTGCTGCTTTCAGCCGCGATGTACTACTGCGCGCTTTTAGGCAATTACCGTTTGCGCCATGCCCCAACCGACAAGACCGGTGAAGCCTTTCTTAATACGGCTGCCATGGCTGCTATGTTCTTTTTTTATGCCGGTCTCTACGGTTTCTATCTCAATTTCTCTTTTCCGCTGTGGGGGTTGATGGTGCTCTATTTTCTCGGGGCGGCACTGACGAGCTATGAGACATTTATGAGTGTTGATCGGAGCGAACGCAAACGAGTCATACTCTACAGTGTGCTGTTGGGCCTGATTATGGGAGAGTTGGCTTGGGTGATGAGTCTGTGGCCGTTTGGATACCTGACCACGGGCGCTATCGGCGTGATTCTCTTTTTCATCGTCTGGGATATTTCGTTTGATGCTTTTCGTCAAACGCTCTCTCTGCGCAAGGCCATGCTGCGCATCCTGTTTTTTGTCGCTCTGATCCTCTTGTTGCTCGTCAGTTCGCCTTGGCGGATACTGGTATAAGCGGGGAGTTGCCAGAAAGAGAAAAATGTGATAGAAGTAAAGCACTGCAATGATTACCCCTTTCCTCAAAAAAGCCGCTTTTTTCCTGTTTATAGCCATTTTTGTCCTCATTCTCGGGGGGATAGGAGGGGTGCTTTTTGAGCGTTCGCTCATGCCGTCTCTTGCTGCCTCCTCGTTCTTTGGTCAGATGGATTTTTTCAAAAAAGCGGTTGAGCACGTGACCGTCGTCAACAAGACCGAACAGATCGTAATCCGTGAAGATGATACTGTGGAACGGATTGTTTCTCAGCCAGCGACCGCGGTCGTCAATATTGTCGCCTTGCCGGCCGTCAAGGATGCCCGGGGCAATACTGCCTCTCTTGGTGCGGCAGCGGAGACCGTGGCGACGACCACCGGTGTTCTTATTACCAATGATGGCTTGGTTGTGACCTATAGCGAGCTGCCGTTTGAGACAGAAAAGACGCGTTTTTCCATTCTGCTCTATGACGGTTCCATTCACCAGGCCTCATTTGTCGGTCGCGATACGCTTACCAACTTGTCGTTTTTCCGAGTCAGTGATGCTTCCGATACTCCGGCAATCGCCTTTGCGAATTCTGATGATGCTCGAGTCGGTAGGAAACTTATCGCCATCGGCAACACCTTTGCTGAGTATCAGAATCGCCTGGCAGTCGGGCTCCTTTCCAATATCAATCGCATCTTCAATTTGTCCGGCAAGACCGTGGCATCCTCTGAGAAGTGGGAGGGTGTATTTGAAATGGATTTGAACAAACCGGAGTCCTTTGTCGGTGGACCAGTGATCGGTTTCAATGGAGAAATGGTCGGTATCGTTGGTACGCTGACGCTCAACAATACCGTACAGTCTTTTGTTATCCCATCAAACGGGGTGCGCGATGCGCTTAATCATCTGATTGCTGGAACACTGGAAACACGTCCAGTGCTCGGTGCGTACTACCTCTCGCTCACCAAGGCCTTGGCATTGGGTCAGGGACTATCGCGTGATCGGGGAGCTCTCATCTATTCTCGGTCGGGGAGTACCGGGCTCGCGCTCATTGCTGACTCACCAGCGATGAAAGCAGGACTTCTGGCCAATGACATCATCATCTCGGTAAACGGTATTGAGGTTAATCTCGACAATCCGCTCTCCCGATTGGTTGCGCGACAGAACAAGGGCGGTACCTTGGAGCTGCTCATCCTGCGAAATGGCGAAGAACGCACCGTGAGCGTCAAATTGTAAGTTTTCCCTTATCTGAAGGATTAAAAAGAGCCCGAAAGTGGCTTTTTTTGTTTTTTCTCTCAGCTATTGCAAAATATATAAAAAAGTGCTATAATATAAGGTTGCTGGAAATTCTTTCCAGTGATGCAGTAGCTTAACAAGCAAATCAGCCATCGGACGTTTTAGTCCATTTCCACACCCGAGCGCTTTAGCTCAAACTCAGGAGATCATCATGGGTATCCCCATCAAGTTTATCGTGGCCCACAAATACGTGGATTTCGACGAGGTACTTGCGGCTTTCATGCTGCATCAGCTTCCAGAAGCGGAAATTCACTTTCCGGGTGCCAACAGTGCAGGTATCGGATTCTGGAATGCCGGTCGCAAGACCATTGATGGTTGCTACGCGACCGACGAGTGGGTGCGTAAGGCCAAGCTGCTTCCTATCGGTTGCGGCGGCGGGGAGTTCGATGAACATCCCGTGCCGGGACGCCCGCGTCTCCAGAACGAGTGTGCCTCGACCTTGGTGGCCAAGAAGCTTGGCGTGTTGGGTAATCCGAAGCTGGCCCAACTGCTCAGCTTCGCCAATCGTGTGAATAACACGGCAACGGCCAGTCCAGACGACATCTCATCGTACATCAAGTTGCACCATGCGAATGGCCAGCTCACTGTGCAGCAGATTTTCGACTGGGCCCACCTGGGAATCGCCGCCAAGTACTACGAAGCAGAGCCGAGTGATGATTTCACGGTGCAGCACATCGCTCGGTTGATTCGCGAGCAGAACCGTGAAGGCCCCAATGAAGGGGACCAGTGGCTGGAAGTGGCTGTCCGCGCCAAGGCGCTTGATCAGCATCTCTTCGAGACGGTGACCGCGGAGGAGTACAAGAAGGGAGTGTTGGTGCCATTCCGTGGCATCGGCAGGGGCGGGAAGATGCGTGACATGCAGATCTACGCTGTCATGTCGGACGACACGCGCATTCATCGTTACGCTCGCTCGCCGTTTGGTGACAGGCCGGCCGTGACCATTCAGATGCGTTCGACTGGCAATGTGGTCATCATGTCGAACAAACATGATGGCATCAGTCTGCGAGATGTTTCGTCGGCTATCCAGGTGGAAGAAGCCATCCTGCGTGGCGAGTACATCCCGAACTGGGAGGAACTTCGCCAGGAGCTGCAGCACGGGGTGTGGTATTACTTCGTGCCAGGGCAGGCAGTCTTCAATGGCAGTCTGACCGCTCCGGATACACCTCCGACCCTGCAAGAATTGGGACGTATCGTCGAGCTCGTGAAGATCGCTTTGAGCGTTAACGAATTCGAACCGTTCCACAAGCACGCATGCTGCCAGGGCCGATGCACTGCTTCGCGGGATCACCCGTGCCATTGGTACAACTGGGGCCTGGCTCGCTGTCGTGGAATCCGCCATCAGGAGATCATGGTGATGCAGCGTCGTTGATACGTCAACGGAAACAAGAATGAGAGAATTGATTTGAAGAGACCCGAAAGACGAGAAACATCGTCCGGGTCTTTTTTCTTTGACCAAAAGGGGTTTTTCGGCTATGCTGAAAGAAAATTAGCTTCAAAATGACTTCTTGATACGAACACTTTTATGAAACAATCGCATCTGTTTACCAAGACGAAAAAGGAGGCACCTCGAGATGAAGTGAGCCGAAACGCACAGCTATTGCTCCGCGCTGGCTTTATCCACAAAGACATGGCGGGCGTGTACTCGTTTTTGCCTCTCGGGTTGCGCACCCTTAACAAGGTGATGCAGGTGATCCGTGAAGAGATGGATGCTGTCGGCGGTCAAGAACTGACGCTCGCGTCGCTCCAGGAGAAGGAATTGTGGGAAAAAACAGATCGTTGGGATGATAAGAAAGTGGACGTGTGGTTCAAGACAAAATTGAAGAATGGTACCGAACTTGGGTTGGCGGCTACGCATGAAGAACCAATAACAAAGCTGATGGCTCAGCACCTGAGCTCCTATCGGGATCTGCCGATTCTGGCGTATCAGTTTCAGACCAAATTTCGTAACGAGACTCGTGCCAAGAGTGGTATTATGCGCACGCGGGAGTTTATCATGAAAGATCTGTATTCTTTTGCTCGGACACAGGAGGAACATGAGTACGTGTATGCGGACATCCGTGGGGCGTATATCCGTGTGTTTGAACGTGTGGGGTTGGGTCAGACTACCTACGCCGCTTTTGCATCCGGTGGCATGTTTAGTAAATATTCTGAGGAATTTCAGACCGTCAGTGAGGCAGGGGAAGATATCATCTATGTGGACGAAGCAAGTGGTCAGGCGCTCAACGTCGAGGTATTGAACGATGAAGTATTGGCAGACCTCGGATTGAAGCGTGATCAGCTCGTAGAAAAGAAATCTATCGAAGTGGGAAATATTTTTAGCCTTGGAACGAAATTTTCTGAACCGCTGGGGTTAACTTACAAAGATGAAGAGGGGAAATCACAACCGGTCATCATGGGGTGCTATGGTATTGGGCCGGCACGAGTGATGGGCACGATTGCTGAGACACTGTCTGACGACAAGGGTTTGGTGTGGCCGGAGAGCGTCGCGCCGTATCGGGTACACTTGCTGTCGCTCGGTGCTGATGAAAAGGCCGAGGAACTCTATCGAGAGTTGACTGCAGCCGGCCTGGAAGTACTGTACGACGACCGGGAGACGACCGCCGGTGCCAAGTTTGCCGATAGCGACCTCCTCGGGTTGCCGTATCGAGTGGTCATCGGCAAGCGCTCGCTCGAGTCCGGTAAGGCGGAAGTGAAGAAGCGTACGGAAAGCGAGGCGACAGAAGTGCCTTTTGCGGAGCTGGTCGCATTGTTCACCAAATAATTTTTGCTCATGACTGCTCAAGCGAAAAAATCAAGTGGCGAAAAAGAACGTATTATTATTTCTCTTGGTGGCTCACTCCTAGTTCCGGAGGGTATCGATGCCGAGTTTGTGGGGAATTTCAAAAAATTCATCGTGACGCATATCAAAAAGGGCTACCGTTTTATTCTCGTGACCGGTGGTGGCAAGACAGCTCGGCGCTACATTGAGGCCGCTGGGCAGGTTACCAAGATCAATGATGAGGATCGCGATTGGCTGGGGATCCATGCGACGCGTATGAATGCTCATCTGGTGCGTACCATTTTTCGTGAGTATGCCCATCCGCGTATCAATACCAATCCGCACGATCTCGAGGATTTCTATTCTGCACCGGAACCTATTCTCGTGGCGGCCGGATGGCGCCCGGGGTTTTCGACGGACTTTGATGCGGTGGTGATCGGGAAGTATCTGGATGCCAAAAAAATCATCAACCTGTCAAATATTGAACGAGTATATGACAAAGATCCGCGAGTGCATGCTGATGCCAAACCGTTTGATCGTATGACGTGGAAGGAATTTCGTAAAATTGTTGGAAACAAATGGAACCCTGGTATGAATGTTCCCTTTGATCCGATTGCTTCTGAAATGGCCGAAAAAGAAGGCATGGAAGTGGCTATCATGAATGGTGGGGATCTGTCGAATGTGACTCATTATGTGGCTGGCAAGAAATTTGTTGGGACTTTGATCAAAGATTAACTATGAAGACCGTGCAAAAAGTGCTGTTGGCTTCGCCGCGGGGATTTTGTGCGGGAGTGGCTCGAGCGGTCAAGGCAGTGGAAGACACGCTTGCAATTTTTGGGGCACCCGTCTATGTCAAGCACGAGATTGTGCACAATAAGCATGTCGTGGAAGCACTGGAGAAAAAAGGGGCTGTTACGATTGAAGAGCTGACAGAAGCACCCGAAGGGGCAGTGGTAGTGTTTTCGGCGCATGGTTCGCCAAAGAGTCACTATGTGGAGGCAGCGCAGCGCAAGCAGCGATTGATTGATGCGACCTGTCCTTTGGTCACCAAGGTGCATCTGGAAGTGCAGCGGTTTTTGAAGGATGGTTTCAGTATTGTGTATATTGGCCACCAGGGGCATATCGAGGGCATCGGGGTGCTCGGTGAAGCGCCCGAAGTCACTATCCCCATCGTTGAAACGGTAGCGGACGTGGAGGCGCTGGAAATTGGTCAGTCAGAAAAGTTGGTGTACCTGACCCAGACTACACTGTCACTCGATGATACCAAGCAGGTGATTGCGGCATTGAAGCAGCGGTATCCCCACATTGTAGCGCCGCCGCTTGAGGATATTTGCTATGCGACTACCAATCGTCAGACGGCAGTCAAAGAACTGGCCAAGGCATGTGACTTGGTACTTATTGTGGGGTCGCGGTCATCATCCAATTCCACTCGCCTCATGGAGACAGCCAATGCCTATGGCACTATTGCCTATCTGGTGGATGACATCTCAGCTCTTGATTCGCGCTGGTTTGAAAATGTTGAAACGGTGGGCATCAGTGCTGGAGCCAGTGCACCGGAACATCTGGTGCAGGAAATAGTGGCACATATCACAAAGGATGGCGCCAGCGTGGAGGATTTCATCGTCAAACCCGAAACGATGCATTTTGCCGAACCGCTTGAGCTGATGAAAATACGCAAAGAAAAATTAATATGAGGGTAGCTCTTCAAGCATCAGATTTGGATCATGCGCGTATCGATGGGACGCGGGTGTATGTGAAGGAGCTCTTGAAACGCTTCGGGACACTCTCTCCTAACACGGAGTTCATACTCTATCACAAGGGACAGTTCAACCCGGCGCTTGCTCCCGAGAAACACGCCGCCTATCAGGTGAGGACCCTGCCGTTTCCTCTGGCCTGGATGCAGACACGCTTTGCCTGGGAGCTCTTTCGTGCTCGTCCGGAAAAGCTCTTTCTTCCTATTCAGGCAGCACCGGTTTTTGTGCCACGAGCCACTGAAGTGACGGCAACCATTCATGATCTTGCCTTCAAGCGTTTTCCGGAGACCTTTCCCAGGAAACATCTGTGGAAGCTCAACTTCATGCTGGAAGTGGCCGTGAGACGAGCAGACAAGTTGATCGCCGTATCAGAGTCGACCAAACGCGACTTGCTTGAGTTTTTTCCGCATCTGCCAGAATCCCGGATCAAAGTCATTCATCACGGTTTTGACGGGAACTTTTTTGGCACGAGAGTATCGGAAGCGGAACTTTCTCAAACGTTACAAACTTTATACTTGCAACCTTCTTCCTATATCCTATACGTCGGTGCATTGCAACCACGGAAAAACCTGGTCAGGTTGATACAGAGTTTTGAGCGAATGAAGGAGACCTGTCCAGAAGCAAAGTTGGTGCTCGCTGGGGAGGCCGCGTGGCTTTCAGAAGCTATCATGGATGCCTGGGAGCAGAGCCCGGTGCGCGATGATATTGTGCTGCCGGGGAGAGTCTCTTTTGAAACGTTGCGGACTCTCTACCAGGGGGCGCGGTTCTTCGCCTTTCCATCACTCTATGAGGGCTTTGGTCTGCCGATTCTGGAGGCCTTTGCCTCCGGTGTGCCAGTTTTGACAGCGGATAATTCCAGCCTGCGAGAAGTAGCCGGTGATGGAGCGCTCTATTGTCAGGCGGACAGCGTGGCTGATATGACAGAAAAACTGATACGACTCTGGCAGGATGCGGCACTGCGCCAGAAGCTTATCGAAGAGGGGAATATCAGAAAACAGGATTTTTCTTGGGACGTCTGTGCCCGCACCACTCTCGACTATATTCTGTCATAGCTCTTGACAGAAACACAAAAACGTGCTATTTTCCCATTGGTTCTTAGGAAAGTAGTGCTAAAGTTTTCGTTTTCTGGCCGATGTGGCCGATTTCAAGGAGGCCCCCATGGGCGTGAGAAAAAGTGAAGTACAGGTTCTGTTTGGACAGGCACAGTCGTATGCTGCACTCATTCACATCCGTGGATTTGCAGCAGAAGCGAGTGAGCTCCTTGCGCTCCTTGTGCCTGGAGACATGATCGCGACGCGAGCAAACTTGGAATATCATTTCCGTGTCGTTGGAATTCAACACGGCAATGTGGCGCTTCAGGTCTTTTCGCGGTATGTTCAAGGACTGCGGAAGCATCTTGAACATTGCCATGTTGAGCCCGTATTGATTCCGTTGGCGGACATCTACTTGCTGGCTCGTTCGCGGAACCGCGCGGTTCAACTGGCAGCTTGAAGACGGGTGACATTTCGGGCAGGCGGCAGGGTCAACGATCCGCCGCTTTTTTCTTGTCCGAATAGGCTCGCTGGAGGGTCTTCCTTGCCTAAAAAGAAATTCTGTGTCACAATACTTCTGCTCTGTCAGAGCTTTTTTAATATAAGGAATGACTCCCGCACAAATTCCGAAGTGAGCCAGAAGTAATGGAGCGTTCGTTGCACGGAAACACCTGCGGCTCCGTATTGCTTAGAGAGAAATTTTCAATAAAGAATTAAAGCGGGATGCTCATAAGTGTAGCTACTCGTTTCACTCATAGACATTTATGGCAAAAGACAATGTCGTTCTCCGATTTGATAAGGTGTCCTTTGAATACGGACACAAGAAACCGATCCTCGATGAGGTGAGTTTTAGTTTGCGCGCCGGTTCCAAAATTACCCTCATGGGACAAAATGGTGCCGGTAAGTCGTCGCTGTTCAAACTGATTACACGGGAAGAGCAACCGCAGGCCGGGCGTATTTCTATCGATCGTGATGCTGTGGTGGCTATTGGTCGTCAGACGATTCCACGAGAGCAGCTTGATTTGACCGTAGAAGAATTTTTCGAACAGTTTTTTCATGAAAAGAAATGGAATCTGCCGGCACTGGTGAGTGATGTCTTGGAGATAGTCAATTTGCCGATGCCGCCGCTTGAGAAGAAAATCAGGGCTTTTTCCGGTGGTCAGCAGGCACGTCTCTTGCTTGCATCCGCTCTTATTCAGGATCCGGATATTCTCTTACTCGATGAGCCGACCAACAACCTTGATTACGCCGGCATCGAACATTTGACGCAGTTTCTTATCGACTACAAAAAGACGGTTATTGTCATTTCTCACGATGCTGAATTCCTTAACGCTTTCACGCAGGGAGTGTTCTATTTGGACGTATTTACCCACCAGATTGAGCAGTACACGGGCAATTACTATGATGTGGTAGAAGAGATTGCCAAGCGGATTGCCAAAGCACAGAGTGAAAACGTGCGATTGGAACGAACTATTCAAGAAAAGAAGGATCAGGCCAACGTCTTTGCTAACAAGGGAGGGAAGCTTCGTGCGGTCGCCAAACGGATGCGTACGCTGGCGGAAGAATTGGAAGAAAACAAGGTGGATGTCCGCCAGGAGGACAAAACCCTGCCTGCGTTTGAAATACCCACCAATGATGTGGTCGGGCCGATTGTTCATATCAAGACCGTATCGGTTATCGGTGAGTTTGGTCCCAACATCAAGCAGGTGAACATGATTTTGAAAAAGAATACGCACTTGGTGGTGTCCGGTCCCAATGGTATCGGCAAGAGTCATTTTCTCGAGGAACTGGCGACCGGCAATGTCGAACGGGCGACCATCACCCCCGGTGTCAAAGTGGGATACTACCGGCAGGATTTTTCGACGCTTGATTTTGATAAGACCGTGGCAGAGACGCTTCTTGCTTCCCTGCCTGAAAAAAATATCGAGCTTGCCTACAAGGTGGCAACCAAGTTTTTGGTGCCGGCCGAGCTGCTGCAGAACAAGGTTGCGAGCCTGTCCGAGGGACAAAAGGGGCTGCTCATGTTTGCGTGTCTCTATGCAGAAAAGCCTGATTTGCTCATTCTCGATGAACCGACTAATCATATAAACTTCCGTCACCTGCCGGTGATTGCTGAAGCGCTCGACCAGTACAAGGGAGCCATGATTTTGGTCAGTCACGTGCCGGACTTTGTGGCACAGATTCGTATCGATGAAGTGCTTGACCTCCAATCTTTGAGCTAAAGTTTATGAAGAGCATAAAAAACACCCTAAAGAGGGGTGTTTTTTCTTGAGTAAAAAAGTGCTATTCTCCTGCAGTAAGTATTTTTGAGAACAGATATCCGGATAGGAAGAGGAGGGCGATGATGAGTGGGATGAGCGGAAGAGGGAACTTGATGAGAGAGACAGTGAGAATACCGAGTGCCCAGAACAGTCCAATGAAGAGGAGGGGACTTTTTCGCGAGATGTTCCAAGAAAAAGAAACACCAATAAAACGACCAAGGAGAGAGACTGACAGCGTCAGGAGGACGAGCGCCAAGAAAAATTTCGTCAGGCTGAAGCGGATAGTGACAAAGGTTGGAAGAAGTGTCTCAAGCGTGAAAAGACTCATGAAAAAAAGGAGACCGATGAAGAGTGCTTCAGCAAGGAGGGCATAGAGTACCTGGAGTGACCCGTTTGCTTTGGCGTCATGTAACACAGCGAGCAGTTTGTTCGTGAGGATGTTCATAGGGAGGTTTATGAGGCTGCTCCGCCCAGACGGGAGAGGAGACGTTGTTTTACTTTGGAGAGGAGGGTCATCATGTTTTCTTTGTTTTTGGCGGTCTCAAAAGATACGGTGAGCATATTGATATCGATATCGGATTCGCCTTGAGAGAGCTCAAGCTCAAAGTCATTGCCAAAACCGGAGGAAAGAGAGGCAGCGGGCGCCGTGCAGGTGACACCGGTTGCAAAAAAATTCGGGACAAGTAGGCAGGAGGCTGTCTGCTCACTCGCCTTTTTTGAGACGAGGATAGGATGGAGTTTTTGTTCGGTGAGGAGAAAGTCAAGGTAGGGAGATGGTTGTACAAAGGGGCGCTTCGTTCCTTGTTCAATCAGATAGTGAGTATCTGTATCCTGGTCGTAGAGGAGCGTGCCATCCGGGTGAGCAGCACCAAGGAGCAGGATGCGTCCACGCTTGTATACGCCCAATTCTTCTTCGTTGACCGAGATGACGTCATCAAAGTTGTATCCGAGGGCAAGAAATATCTCTGCGCTGCCGACCGGACGGACTTCGGTGTCACTCACGACGACAAAGACGCCGGTGGCATTACCGAGGAGCGAGCCAACTCGAAAGCCAAGCCACTGTTCTGATACCGAGTAGGTATCTAGAAGTGTCTTGGTAGCGATGAGTGCCCGATCTTTGGGAGCATGAGACGTAAAGGCTTGTTCGCTGACAAAGGGATACAGCGTACCTTCCTTGAGAGTATAGTAGACTCCGTCTACGAGGTAGGTGACACCCGAAGAGGGGAACTGAGAGATGTTTTCTCCCGTCGGGTAGAAAAAACTCTGATAGGAGCGACGCAAGCGAAAAGTCAGATTGTTTGGGACGGCAGAGTCCTTGGCGACAGTGGCAGAGACTCGGACTTGAGAAAAATTCCCAAGAACCGCCGTATCGGCCCGGAGTATGCCATTGGCTTCTATTTTTCCATTTTCACGAGAAGTGTGTTCCGGGGAGCGGGGTGCCAATATGGAGTTGCGGCTTGATCCGGGAGTGCGAAAATCAAACTGTTGTTTGAGAATAGGAAAGAGGGCGCTGGAGACGAAAGAAGCGAGGGCAAAGAGAATGGCGAGGTACATGACACCTCGAAGGATGAAGTAGCGCTTTTGCCAGGCCGCTGGTATGGAAAAGGGAGTGAGAAGTGTCATAGCGGGTCAATAAATTTGAAAGAGAGAGTTACGGGTTTCCGTCTGTGTCACCTCGGGAAAGCGGAGAGAAAAATCTTGTTTCAGCGAACGAGTAACTAGGTGTTCCAGAGTGAAGGTGACTGATTTTTTGAAAACAAGGTGTTCGCCAAAGACGGCAGCATAGCGCCCCTGACTTTCTTCCGGGGTAATCAAGAAGACTCGGGCGTACCGTCTGGTATCAAGAGCGGCCAAGTCGTAGGGATTGAAGAAGTAGACGGTATTTTTTCCAGAGAGGAATTGTCCCGGACCGGAGAGCATGGCAAATCCATCGCCGGTGACCGATCGGTCTACTAGAATCAAGTCTTGGTCGGAAAATTCTTGACTCAAGAGAGCGACTTGGTCGCGGAGTCCTCGGTGTTCGGCAAACAAGAGCTGTGATTGCCAGGCGGGGTACTGTAAGAGGAAGAGTCCCACGAAGGAAAGGGTTACAAAGAGCAGTCTCTTCCCAATGGGTTTTTCGATAGGGAGGTCTTTGTTGCGGGAGAACAAAACAGCAATGGTCAGTACCGCTGAAAAGAGCAGGGTAGGAAAGAGCGAAAACAGGTAGCGGCGGAGCATCCAGGGGTGATCGGGAGAGATATTGGGATGAAAGAGGTAGAGAAAGGTTGGGAGGGCGATGTAGGCGGGGATCAGGAAGGCGTAGCGTTTTTCTTTGAGAAAAAGAAAGAGGCCAAAAAAACCAAGGAACGAAAGAGCGAGGAGTCCATAGAGAAAAAAGACAGACCCAAGGCCAAATGAGGCGGATTGTCTTTCGACGGCGCCAAGCGCATCAAGAGAGAGGCTTTGCAGAAACTTCAGGAGTGCTTTGCCGATCATTTTGTAGTACGGCAAGTTGAGAAAAAAATCACGCAGCAGAAAAAAGATAAAAAGAAACGCCGGGAGCACCAGGCTTTTAAAGGTGTACGTGCGGAGGAGTGTTCTGGTATGAGGGTGAAACAGAAGAAGGAGGAGTGTCAGAGCTAGGAAGGCGAAGCCTTCGATACGGGTAAAAGCGAGCAGTCCCGCAGAGAGGAGTACGCCCGCATAGTAGAGGAATTTACCTTCTCGGAAAAAAAGAACCAAAGTATACGAGAGGAAAACAAAGAGAAAAACAGCCAGGTTTTCAGTGAGGGTCATCTTGGCGAACCAGTTGGGCAAAAAAGAAGTCATGGCAAGGAGGAGTCCCATGCCGGCATAGTAGGGATGAGCAAACAAGCGGAGGAGTTGGTAGAAGAAAAAAAGAAAGAGAAAGAGGAGGATGCCATTGCCAATGGCAAAGCCATGAAGATCAAAAAGAGAGACGAAACTGCCAAGCCAGGCGATGTAGCCGAGAGGGAATTGTGTGAGGAGGTACCCTTCTTTGGTATAGGCAAAACCAGGGAAGTTGAGGGCGGTGCCAGTGCCATAAATATGAAAAAAACTGTCGCTTCCTGGTGTGGAAAAAGCAAGTTCGGTATTGGCGGCCAAGCGATAGGCGGCTTCGGCGATAGAGCCCTGATCACGCCCAGAAAATATCGTTGGCTCAGAAACAACGCCGATGAGTATGGCAAAGAGGAGAGTGACTATGAGGCTGATACGAAGGTCAAGAGGAGCAAAGCGAAGCAATTTGACGACGAGGCCGAGTGCCAGGATAAGAAAGAGTCCGAAGCCGATGGCGATAAGGAGAGGAAGAAACAGTCCCGCCAGTGTCAGCGAAAAAGCAAACCATCCAAAGACAATAAAAGAAAGTCCAAAAAGCGTTACGAAGACGCTTATTTTTTCGGGAGGAAGTATTTTCATGATATTCCCAGTATAGCGGAGTTGCCTTGTTTTTTCAATTTGCCAATGAAGGGGGATGAGGCTACAATACACACTAGATGAGGCGGGTAGTCTCGACATTTTTTGTCGTTTTTTCTCACATGAATCAGAATTTCTTTTTTTGGTATTACACGAAGGGGTTGATAGCTGCGAGTGTGCTGCTTGCTCATCTCGTGCGATATGTCTTCCATCGTTTCAATCTGGTATCGCTTGCGGCAACCCTGGTTTCACCATGGAAGAATGATGTAACCATGCGGAACTGGCTCGGATTTCATCCGCTGCAGTTTGTGCAAACGCTGTTTGAAAATCTCATCTCTCGTTTTTTGGGGATGCTGGTGCGATTGGTGGTGATCGGAGTGGGGGCGATCTGTCTGGTGGGGGCGGTGCTGCTTGGCCTTGGCATGTTCTCTTTCTATATTTTGGCCCCAGCTTTGTTTGTCATAGGGCTGGTGTTCATAGTTAAAAATCCGATTTTCGGTCTGTGGCTTTTGGGAACCGCTGGTTTGGGCTTGCTCGGAGCGGCGCTCGGTTTTTTTCTTCGTCAGGACACGAGCGGTTTGACGACTGATATCACGCTCCTTCGTCACAAGCGCTGGTTTGGTACCTTGCTTGGCCGTTTGTCATTGGAACGCAAGAGTCTTGATCGGTCACTCCTCAAAAATACAGAGAGCTTCGTACAGTTCCTAGCTGAAAAAGGAATAACACGGGACGTGTATGAAAAAGCAGTGGCCCTCGAATATCAGGCTGACCAAAAGCGTTTCGAGGAACGACGTATGCTCTCTTGGGAAAACCTGCGTAAAAGCGCTCGTATCGGCCGAGGGTGGCAGTATGGCTTTACGTCGCACCTCGATCGGTACGTGCTCGACTTGTCGATAGCTGATCCGACAGGCTATGCGCATCGCACGCCCGTTGGTAAAGAGGAAGCGTTTCAGATGATGACGCTGGCGCTCGCACGACCGACAGAAAACAACGTGCTCCTGGTCGGTGACCCCGGTATTGGTAAGAAGACCCTCATTCATACGCTGGCACGTCAGATTCGGGAGAATGCTTTTGAGGGTGGCCCGCTGGGCGATGCCCGTGTGTTGGTCTTTGATATGGGGCGGGCCGTGTCAGATGCTTTGAATAACGGAGGGGATGGTGAGGGTGTACTGCGTAGTCTCTTGAGCGAGGCAGTGTCCGCTCAAAACGTGATTTTGGTGGTGGAAAATATCGATACGTTTGTTGGTGCAGAGCAGTCGAGACACAATGTTGCAGCAGTACTGGGTGAGTTTTTAGCCTTCCCACGTTTTCGTCTGATTGCTACGACCACCACGGCTCACTATCATGCGATGACCAAAACTGATGAACAGCTGCTGAAATTTTTTGAGACTATTCACCTTCGTGAGACAACGGAAGACGAAACGCTGGAAGTGCTACTAGAGTATGCGAGGAGCAAGGAACGGAAAAAAGTGTTGTTCAGTCTGCCGGGACTCCTCGCTCTTATTGATCAGTCCAGTCGCTACAAGTGGGAAGTGCCTATGCCGGAACGGGTGCTGGATCTGGCGGAGGAGACGCTCCTCTATGCTGTAGAACATGGGACCGAGTCTATTATTGGCCCGCAGACGGTCGATGCCTTCCTGTCACTCAAGACCGGCATGCCGACCGGCACTATCGGGGCGGATGAAAAAGAAAAACTCCTTCGTTTGGAGGAATATCTGCATGAACGCGTGATTGGTCAGGATGAAGCGGTGCGTCAGGTGGCAGAATCCATGCGCAAGGCACGAGCCGGATTTGGTGATGCTAAGCGTCCGCTCGGAAGTTTCATTTTCTTGGGACCGACCGGTGTGGGGAAGACGGAAACAGTCAAAGCCTTTGCCGAGAGTTACTTTGGGAGCGAGGACAGAATGATTCGTCTTGATATGAGTGAATATCAGACGCCAGAAGCGGTGGCGCGCTTGATTGGCTCCGATGCTCTTGATATACCTGGTCAGCTGACGGACTTGGTCAAGGAAAAACCATTCTCTATTGTTTTGTTGGATGAGTTGGAAAAAGCCTATCCGAAGGCGCTTGATTTGTTTCTCCAGGTGCTTGATGAAGGGTATCTGACAGACGGCTTTGGTGAGAAGGTGAGCTTTCGGAATACTATTATCATCGCGACATCCAATGCGGGTGCCGCCATCATTCGAGACGGTATGGCTGCAGGGATACCGTTTGATACTATCAAGAAGCAGGTCATGGACTTTATCGTTGACCAGGGGATATACCGACTGGAATTTATGAATCGCTTTGATGGGGTGGTTTTCTTTGAACCGCTCAAACCGGCAGAGCTGCTTGCTGTCGCTACCATGAAGTTGCAGCAGTTTGCGAATAGACTACTCAAGGAAAAAAATATCACGATAGTGTTTGCGCCCGGGGTGGCCGAGAAGATTGTAACAGAAGGATATGTTTCGGAATTCGGTGCTCGATCACTCAATCGATATATCGAAGATACGATTGAAGACGCGGTGGTCAATCAGATTATTGCCGGAGAAGCAGTGTCCGGAGGGACGCTCACGGTGACACCGGATCAACTTGAGAAAATACTATGACCGAGAATACCGCCGTCAAACCAATGAGTATTCTTGTCGTGGCACCAACTCCGTTTTTTTCAGACCGGGGGACGCATATTCGTATTCTTGAAGAGGCCTTGGCTCTCGAACAGCGAGGACACCAAGTGACTATTGCTACCTATCATATCGGACAGGATTTGCCGGAAAGTCTCGGGTCACATATCGATATTCGACGTATTAGAAGGCTTTTGTTTTGGTATAAGAAATTAGAAGCGGGACCAGATTGGCAAAAAATCATTCTCGATCTGCTCTTGATAAAGAAGGTCTTTTTTTTGACCCGTACCAAACGTCCGGATATTATTCACGCCCATCTGCACGAGGGTGTGCTTATCGCTTGGGTGGTGCAGCAGCTTCTTTTTTGGCGCAACATCAAGGTGGTGGCGGACTTCCATGGCAGTCTGACCAAGGAGATGGTGTCGCATAGTTATCTGCGTGCCACGGGAGTGGAGAAATTTTTTGAGTGGGTTGAACGCTTTATCGACAACCGGGGTGATGCGGCAGTGACGAGCTCGTGGAGTAATACGGAAGAAATCAGCCGGGTCAGGCAGGGGCGAGTGGAAGTGTTGCTCGATGGCACTCGGTTGTCTATGTTCGAAAACCTCCCTACCAAGGAAGAGATACGCAAGGAGTATAGTGTGCCACAAGAAGCGGTGGTAGTCACCTATACAGGAGCGTTCATACACAACAAGGGGATGGGCTATTTGCTCGAGGCGTTGCCGCTCGTGTGTGAGCGTTTTGAATCGGTTCATTGTGTCATTGCTGGTTTTCCGCTTGATCAGATTGCCGAGTATCTCAAGCAGTCTCCTTATCGGAACCGGATGACGGTCATCAGTCCTTCGCCCTACTTTGATTTGCCCAAGATTCTCAAGATGAGCGATATCGGTGTTGATCCGAAGGATGAAGCGACTCGGGAAGCCAGTGGCAAGACCCTGCAGTATATGGGAGCAGGACTGCCGGTTGCTTGTTTTGGCACGCAGAACAATCGGGAGTATCTGGAAGCGGGCGGGTCGTACGCCAGCGAAGTGACAGGAGAGGCGCTGGCACTCGCTATCGGGCAGCTGGTGACCGAGAGTGACAGACGGCAGAGAAGCGGCCAGATCAATCGTGAACGAGCCCGTCGATTCAGCTGGGAAGCTTCGGCAGAAAAATTGGAGCAGCTCTATATGCGTATTAAGTGAATCATTGTATGAGACTGTTATTGATAAAAATAGGGAAGGCCTGGCACACGCTGAGACGCGAAGGGTTATGGCGGGGTGGCCAGCGAGTACTGACAGCGGCGACGGCACTTTTTCGTCGTGTGCCGGCGGCTCAGGTGTTGTTTGTGACCGGAGGAGTTGGTGACAGCGCGCGGTATCGCACCGAGCACGTGGCAGAAGAATTACGACGAGAGGGGATTACCGCTTCAACAACAGTTCAAGACAATCCATGGTTATCTTCGTACGCGGATACGTTTTCTGTGTTTGTTTTTCATCGAGTACTTTTTACGCAGTCAGTGGCGACGCTGATACGAAAGATCAAAGAACAGGGAAAGGAAATTATTTTTGAAACAGATGATTTGGTTTACGACCCAGCCTTTCTCACGCACATGGATTACTACAAGACCATGAATGCGCTCGAGCGGAAACTCTATGAGCATGGCGTGGGCGGTGAGATTTTGGCTGATACTGCGGTACGCGTGGCGACGACGACGACTTCTTTTTTGGCAGAAAAACTCCGTGAGCGGGGCAAACAGGTTTTTGTGCTGCCCAATAAATTATCAGCAGAAGACGTGCGGTGGGCAGCGGAGGCTATGGAAAGCGAGAAGAAGAACACCGAAGAACGAGAGACGGTTCGTATAGCCTATTTCTCCGGAACGCTCAGTCATAATAAGGATTTTGCGACCGTGGTACCGGTACTCATGCGGCTTTTGGCTCGGTATCCAAAGACGCGTTTGGTTTTGGCGGGGCCGCTTGATGTGGATGATGCCCTACATCGTTTTTCGGGGCAGATAGAACGTGTTTCTTTTGCTCCACGACGGGAGCATTTCAAAAATATTGCCGGGGTTGATATCAATATTGCCCCGCTCGAGAAGGATAATCCTTTTTGTGAATCGAAATCTGAACTCAAATGGTTTGAAGCTGGTATTGTCGGTGTACCGACGGTGGCCACAGCAACACGCACCTTCCGGGAAGCGATTACGGATGGTATTGATGGATTTGTCGCTGCTACGGAGGACGAATGGGAGGAAAAATTGGAAAAGCTGATTGTGAATCAAGAGGCGCGACGCCTGATGGGAGAGCGGGCTCGACAAACGGTGCTTGAGCGTTATACTACGGAAAGTGGGATCAATGAAGCATATGTTACATACCTAAAGGCAAAGTTATGAAAATTCTCATTACGGGTGGAGCGGGGTTTATCGGTAGCGCAACAGCCAAGGCACTTATAGAGCGGGGTGACACGCCGATTCTCATTGATAATTTCAACGACTACTATGATCCTCAATTGAAAGAGGATCGTATCAAGAAGTTTCTCGAGGCATATAAGGGTTCTTTCAAACTCTACCGAGGAGACATTCGTGATGAGAAATTTCTGGAGCGGGTGTTCAAAAAAGAACAGCCCGAAAAAGTGATCCACCTAGCGGCTATGGCCGGAGTGCGTAATTCTCTCGAGAATCCGGCGCTCTACGTGGATATCAATGTTATGGGGACAACACGGCTTTTGGATCTGGCGGTGAAGTATAAGATCCAGAACTTCCTGTACGCTTCGTCATCGTCTGTGTATGGCAATAATAAGAAGCTGCCGTTCTCCGAGACGGACAATGTCGATACCCCGATTTCGCCCTATGCTGCCACGAAGAAAGCCGATGAGCTTTTGGCACATGTCTACAGTCATGTCTATAAATTACCCACTACCGGGCTGCGCTTTTTCACGGTTTATGGACCTTGGGGTCGACCGGATATGGCACTCTTTTTATTCACCGAAAAAACTTTTTCCGGCAAAACTATTGAGGTCAATAATCACGGGAAAATGTCTCGCAACTTTACCTATATCGATGATATTGTTTCGGGTATCCTGACCACGCTCGATGCGAATATTCCTTATGGTGTCATGAATATCGGTGGCGACAAAGAGAATACCCTGATGGAGTTTATTGAAGAGATTGAAAAAAACGTTGGGAAAATAGCCAAGAAAAAAATGATGCCACTGCCGGCAGGGGACGTGGTGGCGACGGTGGCCGATATCAGGCGCCTCCGCAAGCTTGGCTGGAAGCCGACTACCCGAATCAAGGTAGGTATCAAAAACTTTGTTGATTGGTACCGGGAATACTACCAGATATAAAGCAAAGAAAAAGAGGCGGCCGGATTCCGGTCGCCTCGTGTGTTGTGCCCAGGTTCATCGGATGTCAGAGTACATCAACACCGGGGATCCGGACTCGCTCGGCACCAGGATCCTGGTGTCGTCAGGGTGACGGCGGAATTTCCATGACCACCTGATGGCCGCAAACCATCTGAACTGTACCCAGAGCGCGCCGGTGATCTCAAGGAGGGGCACCGAGAAATACAGTCCATCACTCCCGAAATCTGGGATATCGGCATCCAACTCGATACCTTCGAGTGAGGACAAAAACTCACCAGTGATGCTTGTGTTGGGACGATCCTCAAGACAGACGAAGGATGGTGTTCTTTCAATTTTGATGAGCATGGCTTCCTCTGGAGGGTGTCGCTGTCGGAACCTTTCCGGCAGCGGCGTCTCCAGGTGAAATACGATTGTGACATGGGTGGAATATTTTGTAAAGAAAAAGAGGCGGCCGGATTCCGGTCGCCTCGTGTGCTTCTCATGTCGCTTGGTTTAGCGCACGACGGAGCCGAAACTTGATGCGTGGACGGTCACGTGCAGATCGAGCAGCCAATCAGGAAGTCTTTTGGTGATATCGGTGGCTTGGTGTAGCGCCGTCCAAACTCGCTCTGCCATCTCTCGGAGGTTGAAACTGTAGCGGTGATCGCCGTTATAGCTCTGACCCTCCACTTCGATGACGAGCACCGGCATTCGATTCCTGATGTTTTCGGCAACGAGTTCGAATATGACCTGTACTTCAGCAGGAGGGGTGTACCTGAAGTAGACATCCTTTTCAGTGGCACTGGCCAGAGTCTTGATCAACTGTTCGAGAAATCTCGTGTCAGTGATGCTCAATCCATCAGGGTTGAGTTGCTCCCGTGAAACATGAAAGATAGCTTTCATGGAGATTCTCCCTATCACTCCGTTATGGAGGACTACAAATTCTTACATGAAACTATTGCTTTGTAAAGTCTCTTTCTAAGCAAAGAAAAAGAGGCGGCCAGTGGTCTTCATTTTTAAAATACATTGACAAATCGTGGATTTGTTATAGAATATGAAGTCGTATTCTTAACATTTCAACCGGTCCGGAGACGGATCATTTTGCCACCAACGAAGGGAATTTCCATGAACTACATGAAAGATGTCATCACCATCATCTTGGCCGGCGGACAAGGTGAACGGCTTGACCCGTTGACAAGACACTGCGCCAAACCGGTGGTAGAGTTTGCCTCCAAGTACCCTGTCATTGCCTTCCAGGCGTCGAGCGCCTTCAATTCGGGACTCCGTCACTGGTTGGTATTGACCCAGTACAAATCACACGAGCTCGGCAAGTATTTGGCCGACAATTGGCCAACCAATGCCGATCACAAGTTCTACGTCCATTCGGTTCCGGCCCAGCGACTCCAGGGTGACTCGTGGTATCAGGGGACAGCCAACGCGGTGTACCAGAACCTCGACCTCATCGACAGTGAGGGAAATTTCCGGACAGCAGCAATCTTGTCCGGTGATCACGTCATGGCCATGAACTACCGGCAGATGTACGATTATCACCGGGCTAAGAAGTCGGTGTTCACGGTGTGCGTGATGCCGGTACCGACAGTCGAGGCCAGTCGCTTCGGTGTGCTGGAGGTTGACGCCGAGTGGCGCATCGTCGGCTTTGAGGAGAAGCCAGCACAACCCAAGGGGATTCCTGGCATGCCTGGGTTCAGCTTGGTGTCGATGGGCAACTACTTCGCTGAACTGGCAGAGTTGTCCCAATGGCTCATCAAGGATGCGGAACGGCCCGATACCTCGCATGACTTCGGCAAGGACATCATTCCCGGAATGTTGGCAGCTGGAGTACCGCTCTACGCCTATAACTTCCTCGACAACGTTATCCCCGGTCAAACCGAGCATTACTGGCGCGACGTGGGGACCATCTTGTCGTTGTGGGAAGCGAATATGGACTTGGTTCGCATCCGGCCGGAGCTCAACCTCTACAACAATGAGGGCTGGCCGATTCGTTCGGCACAACCCAACCGGGCGCCTGCCAAGTTCAACATGTTGAATGGGCGGGGCTGTGAATTGGACAACGCTCTGGCGAGTGGTGGTTGCATCGTTGAGAGCTCCGTTCTGACCAGTTCGGTTCTCGGCTACGATGTCCGTGTATCTGGGTCAGTCATTGAAGAATCAGTGCTCTTTTCGGGGGTCAAGATCAAGATGGGGTGCCATCTGCGGCGGGTCATCGTCGACAAGGGGGTAGAGATCCCCGAAGGAACTACCATCGGGATTGATCATGAAGTCGATCGGGACCGAGGCTTCACCGTCGATGAGAGTGGTATCGTCGTCGTGCCACGCGGCTTCAAGTTCTGAAACAACGTTTTCAAGCGCCCTAGAGGGAGAAATACCCCCGAGGGCTTTTTTTATGTCAAAAAAAGAAAAGAGCTCTGTCGGAAAAGGGGGTTTTCGAGTAGAATAAGGGAGCGTGGTCAATGCTCGGTGGTATTGACAAAGTGTCTATTTTATGATAGAATAGACCGTTAACCGTTCTTTTCCAGGACAGATCAGACTATCGCACGACCAGCTTCGCAAGGGGCTGGAGTGAGGAAAGTCCGGACACTGAGCCACAGCGCAAGCAGGTGGCAAAGGGTAATGGGTAACCCCCATACGCCGTGAGGCGCGAGGTGCGAGCAGAGACGCCATGGAACGAAAGTGACATGGGCGCTTTTGAGAAATCGAAGGCGTAGCCACGATGAGTGCAAACTCTTTTCGTGGGTGAAACGGCTAAATCCTTACCTCAGTGCAAGGTCGTGCTCCGCTTCGGCGGGGAGAACCGCAAAGATCTTCATGGTAACATGAAGACAAGATAAATGATGGTCACTCTGCTTCGGCAGGGGACAGAATCCGGCTTATCAATCTGTTTTGGAAAAGCATGCGTAACGCGAGATCCTAATCGCTATACAAGAGAGTATGAAACGCTCAGAAATATATTTCAGTGCTATTCAGGTGCCAGTGGACTTTCTCATGATTGTTTTGGCTGCCACTTCCGCCTATTTTCTTCGTGGCCTCCCCATGTTTGAGGGGTATGTTTCACGCGTGTTCAATCTTTCTTTTGAAAACTACCTCGCTTTTTCTCTTACTGTGGCACCGTTTTTTCTCTTGATTATCGCTCTCGAGGGTCTCTATACCATGCGATCAACCCGAAGTTTTTCCAAGGAAGCCTATGGGGTGGTGCGAGCCATCACGCTCGGACTCATTATCTTGGTGATTGCGGTCTTTTTGAATAGGGAGTGGTTTTCTTCTCGTTTCGTTATCTTGGTGGGATGGGCAATCGCTGTGGTGTATGTGGTAGCATCTCGCTTTCTCATTCAGCGGGTGCAGCGTTGGTTTCTCGTCAATCGGGGTATGGGCATGCACCGTATTCTCCTTATTGGTACCAACCAAAAGATGTATGCTCTGCGCAAGCTCCTCACTCGCAACAAGCAGATGGGCTATCGTGTCGTCGACCAGGTAGAAACTGTCAGTATTTCTCAGATCAAGGAAATCCGCGCCAAAAAAGGTGTGGATGAGATCGTGCTCGGTGACCCTTCGATGACAGACGATGAGCAGGAAAAACTGTTCGACTTTTGTCAGATTCACAATATTACCTACAAATATTTCCCGACCACGCTTCAGACCCAGCGCTTCACCATGAAGATCTGGAATGGTGAGCCTATTATTGAGTTTCAGCACACGCCGCTCGACGGATGGGGTCGCGTCATCAAGCGCGCCTATGATATCGTGGCCGGTTTCGTGCTCACGGTGCTCTTTTCGCCTATCATGCTGGTCGTCGCGCTCCTTATTAAGTTGGAAGATCCAGATGGCCCGATTATTTACAAAAACGAACGTATCGGGGAAGACGGCAAGAAATTCTTTGTCTACAAGTTTCGCTATATGCAGTGGAAGTACTGCGTCACCAAGGAAAATCCTCACATGAAGGAGGCGATGGCGTTTGAAAAGGAACTGATTGCCGAAAAAAATATCCGGAAGGGTGGTATTTTGTACAAGATCAAGGACGATCCACGCAAGATGCGCGTCGGTGCCTTCATCGAGCGGTTTTCGCTCGATGAGTTGCCACAGTTTTTCAATGTTCTCGAAGGGACGATGAGCTTGGTGGGCCCGCGACCACATCAGGAACGAGAGGTAGAACGTTATTCCGAATATCATCGCCGTCTGCTTACTATGCGTCCAGGAGTGACGGGGATGGCGCAGGTGTCCGGTCGTTCCGACCTGGCCTTTGAAGATGAGTATCTGCTCGATGTCTTTTATATCGAAAACTGGTCACTGTGGCTCGATATCATCATCTGCCTCAAGACCGCTGGTGCCCTCGTCCGCCGTCGCAAGAATACGAAGTAATGAGCGTTACATGTGTCTAGATACTAGAAAGTCGCCTACCTAGGCGACTTTTCTTTTTGAGGACTTGTGGTATAACAGAAGTAAGAGAAATTTTTAAAAGAAAAAGTATGTTTTGGTCTAGTCCAAGTGCTGATTTGGAAATCATGATAGTTTTACTCATGCTTTCTCTGGGTATCGCCATAATGAGTTATTGGTTTTCAAAAAAAATCTTGGTAGCGGTGTTTGTGATGTCCTTACTTGGAAACGTTTCAATATATTTAAATTCGGGTTCTAGAATATTTGATGTCTATCAAGTTAAATACATCGTAAGTTTTACAATACATGTTTGGCCATACATAAACCTTGCATTGCTAGTCTATCTGGTTTTGAGCGTGATGAGAAATAAATTCAAGAAGGATTCAGCAATCACATAGCGTATTTCTTGTTTTGGAAATTCCATAGCGGTAAGTTTATGAGGAGATATAAAGTATTGAGAAGAGTGACTGGTATTTTTTTAGTCATTGCGCTTTTACTCTCTCCTTTTCAGCTCCAAATACGTTCTTTGCAAGTTGTTCTTTCGGAGATTCACGCTGACTATGATGTCGTCGGGGATCCCTTTTTGATTGAGCAGGATACTGTCTGGACAAAAAATCAGGAGCTAAGTTTCAATAAAAGAGTGGTGATAGTGAATGGTGCCTCACTTACTATTACAGAAGGAGCTCGTGTTATTTTAGGAAGTGATGAACCGGATTTCCCTTTTGGTTCAGTGGAAGTAAATGACGGGGCACTCCGCGTTCTTGGTACAGAACGAGAACCTGTCACCTTTAGTGGGCGCGATCATAAACCATTCTCTCTTGATTTCTATACATTTGAATTAAATCGACCGGAGTCTTTTATTCGGTACGCTGTCATAGGTGAGGGTGGAGATGTTTTGGAAGATGGTGGTGGGAGTGCTTTTTTTCCAAAGTGGTTGGTTGCCCGTGCCTTTGCAGCTGGGAATGGCGCAGCCGCTCTTAATTACGGAAGTGGAAGGCTTCATATTGAAAATACACGCTTTGCCAATGAATATCATCCCAATGTCGTCATTCAAAATGCGGCGACGTTTAGCGATCTTCCAGGAGAATATCTGCGAATTATCAATTCAAATTTTGCTAATAAAACAGATCAGATAGCAGTACAGTCGGCGCTTTCCTGCACGGAGGGCGAAGCATGTCAAAACAAGGTTACTCTCAAGAACAACTGGTTTGGTGCAGCAACTGGTCCTAAGGGGGTGTCAGAGCAAAATCCAGTGGGGATGCTGGGGAATGGTTCGGCTATCTCTGGTCCGGTGATGTTAGATGGCTTTCGAAAAAAGGAATTAATAGCAGATCCTGCTATTGTAGTGCCCGGTATAACAGGGTCAGCACTGGTATTGGGAACATGGAAATTGGATCCTATTCTTCATTCATATGATGACCTGATTGCTTCACTTGAGACCAATGGGTATGAGTCCGAAATGAATCTCTTTACTTTTCCGTACGACTGGCGTCGAGACAATGAGACTTCAGCACACTCTTTACAGGGTAAAGTTGAGGACGTGCAACAATCAAGTGGCGTGTCTCGGGTAGATTTGGTTGCTCATAGTATGGGCGGTCTGGTGGCTAGAGCGTACATAGAGGCCGTAGGTGGTGCCCTGTATAATGATACGGTTGACCAGCTGGTGACACTCGGCACTCCAAATAGTGGTTCCCCTGAAGCGTATTTGAAGTGGGAGGCAGGAGAAGGTTTTTTTACGCTTAAAGAAAACCTTGCTAAACATCATTTTGAACAGGAGTCAGAAGAGGCGGGATTTAATAATAATCTGAAGGGCTACATTCGTGAGAGGGTTCCATCGATAGGACAATTATTACCAGATTACAATTATCTTGTTGATGCTTCAGATACTGCTCGTGAGTACCCGACGAATTATCCGCAGAATGATTTTTTGGAGGAGCTTAATAGTGAGCGTAACACGGACGAGTTAGCGGCGGTGAACTATATAAATATTGTAGGATTAACAAATCCAGAAAATACAATATCTACCTTGCGAGTAGTCGAGAGTACTGTTGACAGTCATTGGGAACATGGAATGCCGGAAAATTTTTATGATGTGGAAACGGACCGAGGATTAAAATTTGGGGCAGGCGATGAAACGGTTCCAGAAAGGAGTGTTAAAGCAGTGGAAGCTGATACTGTAGTGGAAATTTCTTCTACACATGGTGAGCTTCCGACAAAAGCGCAGTGTGAAGTGTTTAAAGTATTAACAGCTCAAGAAGAGTGTACATACAAGGAGAGTACTCATATTCCAAACATAATTTTATTTGATGTTTTTTCTCCCATAGATATTCAGATTGTTTCACCGTCGGGGAAGCGGGTGGGGAAGAACTTTACGACAGGTGGGTTCGTGAATGAGATTCCCGGAGCGTACTACACAGGATCAGATACGGAAAATGAGTTTGTCACTATACCTCATCCGGAACAAGGGGAGTACAAAATTTTGAAACAAGGAACAGGAGCGGGAGAGTACCGAGTGGAAGCTATTCATATCGAAGAAAGAGCGGGAGAAGCGCTTGAATCAGTGGCAACTACGATAGGGATAGCAGAAGAGAATGTGGTAACAGAGAGTACAGTAGAGCTCAAGGAAACAGGAGAAGTAGTGGCGGAAGACGTAGGGGATACTATTTCTCCTGTCACGACACCGTCTTTTTCTGGTACCCTCGGCACCAATGGATGGTACAAGAGTGACGTCACTGTCACGCTCTCTGCGACGGACAATGAGGGTGCTAGCGGCGTGGCAAAAACAGAATATTCCGTGGATGGAGGCACGACTTGGAGTGTCTATACCGAGCCTTTGGTACTAACAGAAGAAGGTAACGTAGCGTTACAGTATTTTTCGACAGATACGGCAGGAAACAAAGAAGCAATCAAAACGGAAACTATCAAAATAGACAAGACGGCTCCTGAAGCGAAGATTATGTTCAATCACACGACACAAAAATTGGACGTTTTGGGAAGTGATAAAAACGGGGGAAATGTTGCTTCGATACTTATTGAACAGAAACGGGATATCCAAAAAAATAATGCCAAGCTGCAGAATGTGAAGCCATGGTTTGAGCGTTGGTGGCGGATTCATGGGAAGCGTCTTCCTGATATGTTGGCTGTGTTGACGGATGAAGCTGGGCATACGACAACTGTATTCTTTGAAAAGTCGACCGGTCAAAAGGCGGGTAGTATGACACTTCGGGTGAAATCATTGACCTATGATGATGGGCGAGAGTATCTGGTTGGGGCGACATCGCAGTACGATTGGCAGCTTGATAAGAGCAAAGAGTACCAGCAGTTAATGACACGATTGGGGACGAGTAGCAAGACACTCGAGTCGCGATATCGACCCCAAAACCACGAAACATGGATACGAGAGCGCATACTTTTATCTCGACCAGATTACTTACTACGAGAAAAGAAAAAAGAAAAGGATGAAGATAAATCAGATGAGTGGCAGAAGTTTCCTGGTCTCGTAGTGCCGTATTTGGTGACAAATAAAGGCCAAATTGAGGCGGTATATTGAGAGGGGAACGAAAGGTCAAAAGTTCGTAAAGTTAGAAAGTTCATAAAGTGTACGGTCAATATTGAAAGTTTATAAAGAGATATTGTTTTGGTATGGCAAAAATAGAGCGGTTTGAAGATATTGTCGCCTGGCAAAAAGCGGAAGAGCTCTCGCTTTGTGTTTACGATGTTTTTCGAACTTGTAAAGACTATGCTTTCCGAGATCAGATACAACGTGCGGCAGTTTCCGTGATGAATAACATAGCCGAAGGCTTTGAAAGACAGGGGAATCGGGAGTTTCGGAAGTTTTTGTATATATCCAAGGGGTCCTGTGGCGAAGTTCGTTCCATGCTTTATCTCTCACTCAAACTAGGGTATATTGAGAGTAGTCAGTTTGAGAGTATTTCCGAGCTTTCACTGGCTATCTCTCGGATGCTCTCGGGCTTTATCAAAAAGCTTGATTCCACCCTGTAATTCTGTTTTTTAACCTTTAACTTTCTCACTCGACACTTTTAACTTTCTAACTTGTAACTTTTAACTTTGTATCCTATGATTCTTCTCCGTTGGTTGGTCAGTGCCCTGGCATTTTTGGCTCTTTCGCAACTTATCCCTGGTATTTCGGTAGCGAGTTTTGGGACGGCGCTCATATTGGCTCTCCTCTGGGGCGTGGTCAATATCACCATCAAGCCGATTCTCATCCTCCTGACCCTGCCGTTCAATATCCTGACCCTGGGGATTTTCACCTTTATCATCAATGGCTTTCTCTTGTGGATGCTCGGAGGCCTCGTGAAGGGTTTTGAAGTGCACGGGTTCTGGGTAGCGGTCCTGGGAGCACTGTTTCTCTCTATCGTGAGCTCCGTCTCACACTGGGCGCTCAGCCATCGTGGGAATGACGAGGACTAAAGCGGGATTGTTGAGGCGTCTCTCAAAAAGACAATATGTCTCCTTATCAAACAAAAGCAAAAAAATTATCAGGTACGAGTTATGGTGAAGTGATGCGGAATGCTTTTGCTGTCTACGATGAAATAAAAAAGAAAACGAAGAGGCGCCCCTATATCAGGAGCGCCTATTTTAAAAAAGAAAAGATTTTTCTTGATTATTTCAGAGAACATGTTTTTCAGAAATCGCCAAAAGATAGAATAAATAGGTTACGATACTTTAAAGCCTCTGTAGAATTGGTTAAGAATTCAAAAAACGATCCAACAATCAAGAGTAACCCAAACAAAATTCATGAAACCCTCTATAAATTTGCGGGACTTACCGCTGAAAAAGAAATATTTTTTGTGCAGATAAAAGAGGATAAAAAAGGCAATAAATACTTTATGTCCTGTTTTGGATTAGAATAAAAAAATCCCCGCCTAACGATGTGGAGTGTTTAAACTCCTGGCCGGGATCTTTAATTCAATAGTACCAGAATGTTAGGATTTGTCAAGTCTCAAATGAGTGATTTTTTAGGGGGATTTTTGTGCTAAAATAAGGGAAAGAAAATAACAGGTATCCCCAGGGCAAGCCCTGGACTCAAAAACGAACTGATGTTCGTTTCTGTCCGCGGCAAGCCGCGGGGTATTGACCCTGATTATACCGGCACTCTCCGCCAGCTGGCGGACGGAAACGAAAGCTTGTCTGCCTTCGGCACGGTAAACTTTCATTTCACTCACTTCGTTTGATAATAAACATTTGAATTATGAATACCGCTTTGCGACAGATATATGTCACCCGAGTCAAAAAATACGTTCCTAGGAGCGTATTTTTGGCCTACAACGCTTTCAAGGAGCGCCTCCATATCAAGTTCCCGGAAAGCGCCCTAGCACACCGCTATCTTGATGGTATGAAGGGGCTTGAGATCGGTGGCTCTACCCATAACCCCTTTGGTCTTGATACCAAAAATGTTGACTATACGGCTGAATCCAACCAGTACAAAAAACTGGAAGAAAAGTTTGTTGGGCAGGCACTGCCGGTGGACATCGTGGCACCCGGGGACAATATCCCACTTCCCGACGAGAGTCAGGATTTTGTGATCAGTGCCCATGTCATCGAGCATTTTCCCGATCCGATCAAGGCGCTCAAAGAATGGTACCGACTTATCAGGAAGGGCGGATATATTTTTATGATTGTTCCGCACAAGGAGCGGACGTTTGATAAAGATCGTAATCGTACGACACTGCAGGAACTCATCGATTGTCATGAAGGTCGCCTGGAGCGAAAGCCTAATCCGGATGATCACTATTCAGTCTGGATTACCGAAGACATGGTAGAACTGGTGCAGTATCTTGGCTGGAATATTGTGGCCGTCGAGGACATCGACGACAAAGTAGGCAACGGCTTTACTGTCGTGATTCAGAAGTAATCTTTTCCTTTCGTGTGAAGAGGAGGGTGTAGGCGAGTGCTATACTACCGACGATCAGAGTGAGAAAGAGTATTATAAGAGACCAGCCCTGAAAAAAACTCGGTTTGTATTGTGTGAGACGTTCAACCAGATTCCAGAGATCGCTTGAGATGTTTCCACTGGTGTAGGCGGGTCGGAGAAACAAGGTCTGTCCAGGATAGACCTTGTTTTTATTGGTATCGGTCAAAATACGATCAGAAAAGGCAGCGCTTGGTTCATCGGTGGCCGAGAGGTAGGGCTTATCGCCTTTGCGATTTTCATCGGAAATATACGTGGCAGAAAAGCAATAGGACTGGTTGAGAGAATCAGGAAGGGGAGAAAAAGAAAAGACAGTGTAGACTCCCTGTTTGGTCGGCTCTGTATGGAGTGTCTGTGTGGCCAGTGTCTCCTGACAAGTACTGTTGAGGAGCTGCAGTTCGATGGATTCACCACTTTTGATACTGCCATTACCGAGGACGAAACGGACTTGGTGCAAATTATTGGCATGGGAGGTGAAGGTCTGAGTCACAGGGGCACCAGGAGAGAGAGTAACCTTTTTTGTCTTATGGAGAAAATTGTAGCCTGATTCTCCGAGGCCAAAGCTCAGTAGGAACGTCAAAAAAATACCAGCTATTCCAAAGAGAAAGACTGAGAACAGAAACGTATTTTCGTATTTATTTGAAGTCTTGAGAATTTTCATACAGTGGTAATTGCTGTGAGTCTCACAGGTAATAGCGGGGGATAATGACGTTCACAATGGCATGAAGTTGCAGAAGTATCATGGCAAGAGTAAGCACTTTTAGAGCGAGCGCAAATCTGCTTTCTTGACGGACGAGAAAGCCAATCCCAGTAATAATAACGAGTAGGTGGGCGATGATATTAGGGAGGAAGTAGCGACCGGGTTGACCGATGAGTATCTCTCCGGTGTAGTCAAAAACACGCCAATCATAGAAGCGGATGGCTACTTGGAGGCCCATCATCATACCGAGAAAAAAGATGAGGTACGAACGCTTTGGAAGAAAGTCAGTGAATGTCTCCCAATTACGAAAGAATCGTGTTTTCTTTTGAATCAAGGGGAGTAGTACATACAACAGTGTACCGACGAAACCAATAAGAGTGACGATGATAATGAGAGAAAGCGACCAGTCCGGGATCGAGCTGTCGAGCCAGCCAAAGTGTCCCCAATACGATAGGGAAGTATCTCGCCACTCACCAGTATCGAGGGTTTTGTTGAGATATTTTCCAATTGATTCGATCGGGGAAGAAAAAAGAGAGTGAGCTGAAAAATTGGTGATATCGATGAGGTAGCTTTTTGGAACAACGAGGAAGAGCAGGACGATGAGGAGTAGCGTTACGAGTACCAGACGCTCGAGAAATTTTCGGAGAGGAAGTCCGAGTATTTGGTAGGCTCCCCAGCCAAAGAGGGGATAGAGCATGACCAGGAGTACGACACCGGGTCCTTTGGAGTAGAGACCGAGCAGAGCGGCCAAGAGCGCTGCGACGGCATTTTTAGCGTTGAGGCCACCTTTTAAAATACAGACACCCGCATAGAGAAAGAGGGAAAAAGCGAAGATGAGAGCGATATCAATATTGACTTGTGCGGCCGTGATAGAAAACATCGGTTGAAAGGCGAGGAGAGCGGTAAAAAGGAGGGACAACTGCTCTGAAAGACCAATTTTATTGGCGATTAGATAGGCAAGAATAATAGTACCAAGACCAAAGAGGACCGCGAGCAAACGAGCCATGAATATGCGCGTAAAGATGTCACTTTCGGCAAAGAGCGTTTCAGTTTCAGCGGCAACCATGTAGTAGATGGATTTGGTGCCGGATACATTGGCGGGATAGGTATCGATATAGCGTTTCCAGTTTTGCGTCACGAGTACATCTTCGGCAGAAAAGTCCTGTATATTTTGCTTCTCAAATTTTATTTCATCAAACTGGATGGCTTGGGCAGAACGGATAATTTCTTCAGAAAGACCATAGGTCGAGATATCTGCTGCATTGGTAACTCGCTTTTTGATATCCTGAATAGGCCAGTCTTTGGTTGTTGGTTCGGCCAGAAACTGAACGGTGCCATAGTGGATTTGCTCGTCGGGATTTTGCAAGGCTGGCATGAGCAGGCTCAAAACCACTCCTTTTATCACAAAAAGGGAAAGGATGCTGAAAAGGATGACTTTTGAGGTGAAAATTTGTTTCGAGGGCATATTTGGAGTATACTATAAAGGCTATAAAAAGCCATTACTGATTATATTATGCAATTTTAGTTTTGCAACAGTTTAGCGTTGTTATTTACATTTTTAGAGTGAAAAGTTATGGAGTCAGTTCAATATGAAGATTTTTATCAAAAGGAGAAATCATTTAGTTTCGGAAAAAATTGGAAAGACTTTGTAAATACTTCATTTAGTAATGATCGAGTAGATCTTGCAAAAACTTCTCTGGTTGAGTTTATTGGCGGGATCGATAAGATAAAAGGAAAGACTTTCGTAGATATTGGTTGTGGGAGTGGGCTTTTCTCTCTCGCTGCTTTTCTTTTAGGTGCTAAAGAGGTAATAAGCGTTGATGTTGATGAGAATTCTATAGCATGTACTGATGAGTTGAGAAAAAAATACGGAGGATCTAATAACTGGAAAGTTGTTAAGGGGTCCGCGTTAGATAGTGAGTTTATTCAATCCTTAGGACAGTTTGATATTGTTTATTCCTGGGGGGTACTTCATCATACTGGTGATATGTACCGAGCCTTCAATAACGTGAGCTTTCTTTTAAAAAGTGAAAGTATTTTTTATTTGGCAATATATAATCGTTGTCGAAGTCGATGGATTGGAACATCGGAATTCTGGCTTAAAGTAAAAAAATTATATAATTATTCTGGTTCATTTGGAAAAAAGATAATTTTTTATTGCTATGTAGTTTATTTTTTCTTAGATTCATTAATTGCGATGAAGAATCCATTTAAAAGGATGAAATCTTTTAAACGACGAGGAATGAATTGGCATCATAATGTAATTGATTGGATTGGTGGTTATCCATATGAGTACGCTGGTCCGGATGAGATAATCAATTATTTTGCTGGAAAACGTATATTTTGTGAGAAGATTGCAAATGCTCACGGATTAGCGTGCGTGGAATACTTATTAAGAAAAATTAATTGATTAATGAAAGTTATTGTATCTATTTCTGATGGAATGGCTGAAAGAAATCTCTTAAAGACAGATTTCTTGTTTTACTTATTACAGAAGTCAGAATTGGAGGTGATATTTGTTTCTGCAAGTCAGGAATATTTTACGTATCTTTCTGAACGATATACTTCTCCTTCTGTATCAGTTGTTTACGAACCATATTCTATTAACTGGATTGATGCGGCCTTCGCCTATATTTTTAGAAATAGTATTCACAGTCATACGGTAAGGGAGGAGCAATATAGTCAGAAAAATGGAATCAACGGTCAGAAGAAGCGATCTTTCTTTACGTACTACCTTTTCCGCTTTTTTTGGTACTTAGGAAAATATCGTTCTTCGAGAGAGTTGTTGAGATTGTTGTATCGTCTGTTTAATAATTCTCATTACGCAGAGAAATTTTTAAAAAATGAAAAGCCAGACTTGGTTTTTATTCCATCGATTAATCCAGCCGACTATAAGTTACTCTGGCAAGCAAAAAAACAAGGTATTTTTTGTGTGCAGATGATAAAAAGTTGGGATAATCTTACGAGTAAGACTTTTTTAGCAACGCTCCCTGACTATCTTATTACTCATAACGAAATAATGAAGGATGAGGCCGTTCTTTTAGATGATATGCCTAAAGAGAGGGTTTTTGTTTCGGGAATTCCTCAATTTGATTATTTGTTAGCTAATAAAGAAAAGTTTTTTATTACCCGGGAAAAATTCTATTCGGATCTTGGTATTGAAGCTTCAAAAAAAGTCATTCTTTTCTCTGCTTCTGGAGATCGAATCAGTCCTCATGATAGAGATTATCTCATTATGTTAAATGATGCCATTATTGATGGGAGATTGCCATCTGATACCCATATTCATGTGCGACTTCATCCAAAATATGAGAGTAATCTTTATGGTGTTGAAAAATTGCCACACGTAACCGTCGAAAGGCCATTCTCATACTTAACGAGTAACTATAGAGATTGGGTTTTTGAAGAAAGTGATATTATTCATTGGTATAATTCAATCCTACATAGCTTTGTTGTTATAAATGTTGCTTCTACAATGGCTCTTGATGCTGCTATCAATGACCGGCCGGTTATTTCCTTAGGGTTTGATGGATTCTCTACATTACCATACAATCAATCCATCCTTCGCTATTATGATCGCGATCATTACAGGCCAGTCATGAAAACCAATGGGGTATCCCTTGTCAAAAGTAAAGAGGAGTTATTTGCTGAAATAAATCATTATTTGAAAGATACAAATTACAAAAAAAGCGAACGAGCTATCCTTGTCTCGCAACAATGCTATAAGTTGGATGGTAGATCATCAAAACGAATCGTTGAATTTTTGTTTAGTTTTTTGGAGGAAAAGAATGATAAGTGATTTCTATAGAAAACTGATTGTAGGGGAGGTTGTAAATAGCTTTTTTATAGTTGTAACTAAGCCGCTTACACTTATAAACTCGTTTGTAATTATCGGGCTTTTAAGTTTGCATGATTTTGGAGTTTATAGGCTCGTACTGTCTTTTCAAAGTATGGTTTCTGGCTTTTCAATTAATTTTTTAGATAGCCTTGTTCTGAATGAAATGAATGTTACTCATGGAGAAAAACAGAATGGGCGGGCCCGGTACATTTTTAAGGAATATGTATATTTAAAGTTGTTGGTTGGCATAGCTTTGACACTGGGAGTTTTTTTTCTTGCCGAAGTGATTGGTTCATATTATGATGGTGCGGTTGCAATGTGGATTCGTATTATCTCATTCCTTTTTGTGATTGAGAATATTAGGTCTCTTCTCGTTATCTTTCTGCAGTACAAACTAAATTTTTTCTTATCTTCGTTTTATTCTTTTGCTTATGAGGCGGTTAAATTGATTTTAATTTTTCTCATTTATACTTACCATACCTTGAACGTTTCTGAAGTATTGCTGCTCACAGTGTTTACGCATTTAGCGATAATTCCGTTTATGTTGCGCCCTGTTGTTCGGGGGTATATTCAGGAAGACAGGATGGATGAAGGTTATTCTGAAAAAAAGTCACTTTTGCTGGAGCTGCTTAAGAAATGTGGATCATGGACGATATCTCGATATTATTTACTTAACTTTTCACAAAATGTTAGACCCTGGATTATTAATGGATTTTTAGGAACTGAGGCAGTTGCAATATTTAGTGTTGCGCTGAGTTTTCTGGGGAGTTTGAAGAGTTTTATTTCATTCAACTCGCTTAAGGTTTATCTCCCTCGAGAGTTGGGGAGTGAAGAGAAACTGATTGGAATAATTGGTCGAGGTGGGAGATATCTGACTTATATCTATGCGTGTATATTCTTTGGTGGTCTCGTAGCTGTCCCGCTTACTGTGTATTTGTTATTTCCGAAGTATATCCTGTCTCTACCGTATTTTTATATCATATCGTCGTCCATGTTTTTTTTCGGTATTTCAACCATAGTTGGCCAGATTCTCTATTCTCTGAGGCTGCAACGAGAACTTTTCTTTACTGTTCTTGTAGGACTTATTTCGACTGCTATTTTTTCTGTATTACTGATTCCTTTCTTTGGTTTATATGGAGTTGCATGGGAATTCTTTTTTACCCAGTTTATTGTATTTATGGTATCTTATTTTTTCCTTTTGCAATACAAACCCGAACTGCGTATTACTATGAGGGAAGTTCTCTTCTTTGACGAATATGATAAAATTCTTTTTTTTCGCGGACTGCACTTTTTGAGGAAAAGAATAATGAGTTTTTTTTGATAGCTATGAAGACCATACTCATTCCTATTTTTCAAGGGTCTGAAGCTAAAAATATTCTTCGTAATGATATTTTATCAATATTGCGTGCACAGAATGATCTGAAAATCATACTGCTCGTTCCAAATGAAGCAAAGAAAGAATACTTTGAATCTGAATTTTCTTGTGAAAATATTGTCTATAGAGTAGAAGATTATCACGATGTATCACTTAGCGATAGATTATTTTTCTATTTAAAAAAGCTTCTTATCCGGACGAAAACGATTGATATAAAAAGAGCAAATGATTTGAAATCCGATGGAAAATACGGAAAATACGTATTCGAATTTATTATCAATCGGTTTTTTGCCCGTCGATTTTTTCGAAGGATAGTTCGTTGGATCGATCAATACATAGTAGTGGATCACAGGTCTTCTCATATTTTTGATGTTACCGCTCCTGATCTTTTATTTACTGCCCATGTTTTTGGTGATATGGAGGCTTCCTTGATTAAGGAAGCCAAAGTAAGAAATATACCAGTTGTGGGGATGATAAATTCATGGGACAAAATTACTTCTCGTGGTATGGTTCGGGTTTTGCCAGACAAGCTGTTTGTTCATAATGAAATTATTCAAAATGAGGCCGAAAACTATTTGGATATGAAAAAGCAGAATATTTACATAGTTGGAATACCTCACCACGACATTTTTTTTCGAAAAAAAATTACGCCAAGAGAAGTTTTTTTTGAAAGTATAGGACTGAGTAGTGACGAAAAAATACTCCTCTTTTGTCCTATGGGGAAAGCATTTAGTGATGTGGACGAGGAGCTAATTAACGCTATTGTTCAAATGAAAATAGACGGGTCTATTCCAGCTGATCTTCATGTGATTGTCCGTTGTCCACCGAATGATTCCATTAATCTTTCAGGCATTCTGCATAAAGATATGATTATTCTTGATCAGCCTGGAGTTCGATTTAGCGCCCTTCGAGGGATTGATTGGGATATGTCTCAATCTGATTTACAGAGACTTGCTGATACTTTGTTTTACACATCGGTACTTATATGTCCACCCTCATCAATTTCAATTGATGCAGCTATTTTTGATAGACCTATAATTAATATTCGATTTAGTAAGCATGATACTTCTGAAAAATACATTAATTCATATTACGAAATGGATCACTATAGGAATGTCGTAAGTACTGGAGGTGTAAAACTGGTAGAAAATAAAGAACAATTGTGCCGTTGGATTAATAACTACTATTATAATCCGGGTATCGATAGGAATGAACGACGCGCGATTGTTCATCAACAATGCCAGTATTTAGACGGCTTTTCGGGTATGCGAGTCGCTGAGCGCTTAATTGATTACTTAGAAAATGGCTTAGATTAGGGGTAAAATTTGATTTTAGGATGAGGTGTTCCTAATATGATGAAGGTATTGTAAAATGAGGACTAGTGTTGAGAGTTGAAAATTTTAATTTCATGAAGTTTCATATGCGTGTACAGAATGTCGTCTTGCTTAATGCGGAAGGGGGTGTGATAAAGTCTTTTGTTAAGAACCTGAAGTCTTTTGCGTCCTCGAATGTGTTTCCTGTGATAGTTGAGAGTTACCTTTGGAACGAAGAAAAACAACAGGAGAGCGCCGAGAAGTATAAAGATCAAATTAAGCGGGTACATTATCAGGAAGATATTGATGCAACAACAAGGAACATGTTACAGGATGATATCCGAAGACTTGAAATTATTCAGAAATTTAAATATGGTCAATCGGTACTTGAAGTTGGTTGTAGCGACGGAACAGTAAGTATTAAGATAGCTGAGCTGCCGAGCGTTAAGAAGGTTCTCGGAGTAGATATCAGAAAATCAGCAATTGAGGATGGAAAAATTCTTTTGAAGGATCTTTTGAGTAGAGGGAAAATAACGAAAGAAATTGCAAAAAAAGTTACGCTTCTTCATTCTTCCACCGAAAAAATGTCAACGCGGTATGGGAAATTCGATTCTGTGTGCGCGTATGAGATTTTTGAGCATTTAGCGCCACAGGATATGCTTCCTGTTTTTCAACATCTCTACAAATTTATAAAAAGTGACGGGAGCTTCTTTATTAGTGTTCCGAATAGATTTCCAAATAGAAAATATGAAAAGATTGGAAGAAGCAGATGGAAATGGTATGATCATCGAAATTTTTTTAGCAGATTAAGTTTGGAACTGTTTTTAAATAATTTTTTCAAAGAGGTAAAATTCTATCCCTTGTATAAGGGAGAAAAAGTTGATGATAGTATTTATTTAATTTGTGAGTGTAAGGGAAAGAAGTATGAGGCCTAAAATTATTGCAGAAATTGCTTCTTCGCATAATGGTGACATTGAGCTTGCAAAAAAAATGATTCGTACTGCTGCTGAAACAGGGGTAGATATAGTAAAGTTTCAATCTTGGCAGAGTAAAAATGTAAACGAAAGTGATCCAGATAAAAGTCGGTATGCTTCGCTAGAACTATCCGATGAAGCCCACTTGATTCTTATGGAAGAATGCAGAATGAACAATGTTGAATTTGCTACTACTTGCTACGATGCCGCTCGCATCCCTTTTCTTAAGGGATTAGGATTGAAGAGTATTAAAATTGCAAGTACAGACCTCAAACACAAAAAATTTCTACAAGAAATCCGGGAGAATTTTGAAGAAGTAATTGTTTCTACTGGAATGTCCGAAAAGGATGAGATGCTAGATGCTATCGATATACTCAAGAGCGGAAAGTATACTATTATGCACTGCGTTTCCGTGTATCCCTGCCCATTAGAAAAAGCGAATATGCAAAAGCTTTTATGGCTTAAGGGAGCTGCAAGCTCGGTGGGGTATTCTGATCATACAGAGGGAATTGAAGCTGCTGTCTTTGCTTTGGGAATGGGTGTAGACTATATAGAAAAACATTTCACTTTGGATAAAAATATGGAGCAGACTCCTCATACGGTAGGAAAGGGGATGAAACCGATTACAACTCATATGATTGCAAGTGAACCATCGGTGTTCAGGTCTCTCTGTGAATGGCGAGACAAATATGTAATTGCTCTTGGTAATGGCAATTTGGATTTGCTTCCAGAAGAACGACTGACGCGTGAAAAGTACACAGGACGATTAGGGCAAAATAATTAGAATATTAATATGGGAGAAAGACGGAAAAGAAAGATTTGTTTTGTTATTACGAGCTTTATACATTACAGTCGAAATTTTTTGATTTTGGAAGAGCTGAATAAGCGGCACGATGTTGAACTGCATGTAGTTCTCGGAGGAGTAGTTCTTTCCGATAAGTATGCCTCAAGCACTTTTAATGTGGGTAATATTCTTCGAGCAGAAGGCTTTAAGAATATACATGAGGTTTATTTTAACGTAGACGGGGATAACCATCTCGTCAAGGCAAAAACTGTCGGATTGGGAGTTATTGAATTTTCATCCCTATTTTATGATATCCATCCAGATATTTTAGTATTGCGAGGTGATCGTTTTGAAGTCTTGTCCGCTGCTGTTGCTGGGGCTTATATGAATATACCCATAGCCCATATAGAGGGAGGCGATGTAAGTGGTACGCTCGATGAATCTGTGAGACATGCTATTACAAAATTATCTCATATTCACTTTGCAACAAATGAACCCGCACGAGAGAGGATTTTAAGAATGGGGGAAAGTACCGACCATGTTTATAATTTTGGAAGTCCTGATATTGATGTTGTACTTCAGGCTGAAAAGGATGGTGCAAATATTAATGATATCGAATTTGATAAGGCAGGAAGTGGCGCTAAGTTCAATTCAGAAGAAGATTATGTAATGGTAATGTATCATCCAATAAATACTGAATTAGAAAGTTTATCAAAAAATACACAGGAACTTTTAACGGCTATACATAGATTGGATATGCAGGTAATATGGTTTTGGCCAAATTTTGATGCTGGAGCAGAATATATATCACATGAATTAAGAATGTTCAAAGAAAAAACTATAAATCATAAAATTAAATTTTTACGTTACCTACCGCCACGCCAATTTTTGTCTCTTCTTGCAAGGAGTAGGTGTCTTATAGGTAACTCTTCTGCTGGAATTAAAGAGTGTTCTTATCTAGGGATTCCCGTTGTTAATGTTGGAACAAGGCAAAATAATAGATTGCGTGCTGATAATGTTTTAGATTGTGATAATATATCTCTTGAGATATACGAAGCGATTAAAAAGCAATTGGTTGTTGGGCGGTATGCACCATCTCATATTTATGCTTCAAATGACACGAGTAAAAAAATTGCATCCGTTATCTCAGAGTCCGAATTGTACGCGCAAAAAGTATTCATTGACTAATTTTTGTGATACAGTATGAATGAAATGAAAATACTTGCTGTCATCACTGCACGGGGAGGATCAAAAGGCATCCCAAGAAAAAATATTAAAGTTTTGGGCGGAAAACCTCTTATCGCATATACAATTGAGATTGCAAAAAAAAGTAGTCTCATTTCTCATCTCATTATTTCGACTGATAACGATGAAATTGCAGATGTCGCTAGATTTTTCGGTGCGAACGTACCATTTCTTCGACCTGAAACATTTGCGCAAGATACGTCTACACACGTAGAGGTTATGCAGCATGCGGTTCATTTCATGGAAGAACAATTGAAGGTGGTGTTTGATTATGTTGTAATTTTACAACCTACGTCACCATTTAGGCTGGTAGAAGATATTGATAAAACATTAGATTTGCTTATCAAAACAGATGCTGATAGTTCGGTGAGTATGGTAGAGTTAGAAGGCGACCACCCGGTAAAGATTAAAAAAATGGAAGGAAATCGAGTAATTCCTTACTGTGTGGCAGAACCAGAGGGGGTCCGTCGTCAAGACCTGCCAAAAGCATACAAAAGGAGTTCTGCAGTTTATGCAATGAGAAGAGATGTCTTAATGGAATACGGATCTCTTTTTGGTAAAGATATTGTCGGTCATATTATTCCTGCAGAACGATCAATTGATATTGATACTGAATATGATTGGCTTCGTGCCGAGTATATGCTAAAAAATCTTAGGAAAAAGGGACTTTTTAACTAATGAAGAGTTTTTCATAGTCGTGAATTATTTTACCAACGTTGAAATTTTCCTTTGAAAAATTATAGGCATTAATTGACATCCTCTCCCATTTTTTCTGATCAATTTCACTTATAAAGCTTGATATTTCAAGTATATCCTTCGAAATAAGGCCACAATTATTATTTTTGATAATATTATCATAATCAAGAAATGAGATTATTGGCGTCCCATTTTTCATTGATTCTAGTATAACATTTGGGAAACCTTCATTTATGGAGGTGCTAATCAAGAAGGCTGCATTTCGGTAATAGCTTTCAATTATTTCTCTGGGAACGCCAGCAATAATTTCAATATTACCTATGTGTGTAGCGGAGTTATTAATTTTATTAAAAATGCTATGATTCGTATTTGGCATAATCATAGTACATTTATAAGTTGGGCATGATTTAGCTATTTCCAAAAACTCCTGTGGTTGCTTAAATGCTTCAGAGCGTCCAATCCATAGCAGTGTTTTAGAAAAAACTCGCGAAGTATATGGATTAATATGTTGCGCATTTCTTATAGTAGTAAGAGTATTTTTGAAGCCAGGAAAGACTTTCAAAAAAGTTTCCTCATCCTCCTTATTTTGTAGTATGAAGAAATCAATATTTTGGATAAGGCTTTTGAAGATTTTTCCAAAGAGACTACAATTCAATGTGCCATCAATATTTCTTTTATGAGAACTTTTGAGGGCAAGTTTTTTTCTAAGTATTTTTTTTATTATAATGAGTTGAATTGATTGCCAGCTTACTCCTTTTGAGAAAATTATGTCAGGATTAATCTTTAAAATGAGAATTGATAACTTTAAAAAATTTATAATACCATTCAAGATATTCGAATTCTTTAGGGCTTGTCCTTTATGGAGAGTTATGTTATCGATAGTTATTAATTTTTCTTGCCCATAGTCGCCAACAATAAAATGGACATCGAAAATATCAGTATTGAGTCCCTTTGCGATATTGTAGAGATCTATTTCTGCGCCGCCATGGGATGGATTACCAATGCTATTGATAAACAGCGGGTATGCCCTTAAAATTATAAAAACTATGCGTTTTTTTTTCATGATGTCACTTATGCTCAATAACCGCCCAAATTTCTCCAAATTGTATAGAGTAGCTTTTTATGCGTAAGGACGCCTGACTTAATTCATTTTGAAACGAATCAAGTGTATATTCGATATAATGGGTATTGTCTAGTCGCCAATTAGCGCCAATTTCCTTTTTGTAGGGCGTTAGCCAGTCTCTGTCTATCATCGGAACTCTTATGAGGATTGTTTTTGAAAGACTACTAATCTTATTGAGAAAATCAACTCGCTTCTCAATATGTTCAAGAACATTACTGAGCACGATTTCGTCAAATTTCTTACTAAATTGAAAAATCGTCGCGTCACCTGTTAAAAATTCAAGATTATTTGCTCGGTATAAACGTTTTGCATTTTCTATGCTTTTCGAAGAAAAATCGATTCCGATGACCGATTTTGCCTTTTTTGATAAGTCATATGCAACCATACCCTGACCACATCCTATATCAAGTACGGTAGAGCTTGGTGACACATTATTTAAGAAGAAATCATGATATTTCATGATTCTGTGTTTAGGATTTATTCCTTTATTGGATTTCGTGGCAAGTTGTCCAATAAGAAAATAAATATAGCTATGAATATTACAAAGTAATTTGATTAATATCTTCATGATCTTTGAATGATATTTTGATATATCGTTATAGATTTATGTAAATTGAAATTTGATATGGTAGTTTCTCTTGAATTCTTTGAGTAATGTGAGATTCTGATGCTAACTTCCAGAATTTTCTCTGAGAACTTATTATAACTAATTTTATTAAACGGAAATTCGTCTTCAAATGGACGTATATCACCTTGTAGGGGGACTATTTCACCATTATATCCTGATTTGATGAGTTCGGGAATACTGCCACGATCAAAGGCGACGACGGGGAGTCCGGCGGCCATAGCCTCGAGGACGCTATTCGGACAGGCGGATTGGTCGGAAAAAAGAAAAATATCATACTGATGGAGTATTTGGAGAAGTTCTTCGTTTGATTTCTTTCCGTGAAAAATAACGTTTGGTGGAAGGTTTTTGAATAGATCCTCGAGATTCTCGGTATAAGATCCAAAGATATGGAGGGTGTATTTTTTTGAATCAAGAAGCCTTACTGACTCAATAATCGGTTCAATTTGATCTCGTCTCCGGAATTTTGCAAAAGTAAGAAGCTCCACTGTTGTATTGTCCAAACTCGGAATTTTTTTTACTGGTATACTTTCGGTGTCGACACCATTGTATATGATAGCTGTTTCTGTTGCTCTTGTTTTTCCAAGGAATTTTTCGCAAGAAAGCTTGCTGAATTCGCTCTGATATATCACAACATCGGCGAGAAAACCATGTATGATTTGCATTTTAAGATTGTAGAGGGGGTACCATTTTCCTGCAGGGGTGGCTGGGTGGTAGACGCCATCAAGACGTTGAACTATTTTTTTTCTTAGGATTTTTGCGATGATAGGATACCAGAGTGAGCAATCGGCGATGATGAAGAGTGTATCAAAATCAGAGGAGAGAGAGTTTGAGATGCTGATCCCGTTTTCTTGAACGGCAACGGAAAATTTCTTGGCAAAAGTTGCCGTTCCGCCGATGTCTCTCATTTCAAATGGAAGAAATATTTTCATAGGTCAAAGAATTCTTCGTTTCAGGGTTCGTAACCATTCTGGGGCAATAGCGACGAGGAAGGGCTCAATGATGAATCTATATTTGAAAAATGGTTGTTTATAGAGTCCGAGATATCTCAGCTGTGTTTTAACACACTGAAGCATCTGTGTACGTTGATTCCTACCGCTTGATGTCAATGTTCCCTCGGTATTGCGGGAGCAAAGGAACTCCGGAAGGTTAGCGAAGGATGTTTTCGGAAGTAGTCGTAGCCAGAGATCATAATCCTGGCCGTAACGTATGGACTCATCATAACATCCGACATCTTTGATGAGTGGCGTACGAAAAACAACGCAGCTGTGAGCAAAAGGATTACGTTTGAATATGGTTGTCCGAATGTCGCGATCTGTCACTGGTGGCATATTTTTCTGCTCGCCTTTTGAGGAGATATTCTTATACCAAGTCCCAACGATGCCGTATTTTTGGTATTTTTCGAGGTAGGAAATTTGCTTTGCAAGTTTAGTAATATCCCAAGTATCATCAGCATCTATTCTTGCAGTGTATGACTCAGTAATGAGAGCAAGTCCCTTGTTGAGTGATTTCGTAAGGCCAATATTTTCCTTGTTTTTAAGAATAAGAAACCGCTCATCTCCAAAAAGCGTTTGCCATTTTTTAAGGAGCGTTCGTGTTGAATCTTGGGAGTAATCATCAATGGCAATAATCCGAAAGTCTTGATACGTCTGCAATTTTAGGCTCTCGAATGTTTTATCAAGCGTTTTTTCGGCGTTATACAAAGAGATCAGGACTGCGCATGTCATAGAGTTGTGAGAAATTTTTGGAATGCATTAGCTGTTTTCTCAAGAGAAAAAAGATCGTAGATTGTTTTTTTGGACGTGAAGGAAAAACTTTTTCTGAGTTCTTGATTGATATAAAGGTTTTGAATAGCTTGTGATAAAGCACTTGGGTTTTGTGGTGGTACCAAAATGCCACCGACGCCATCTTCTATCATAACTCTATTTTCTGGAATATCCGTAGTAATAACGGGAATTCCTGAGGCCATGGCTTCGAGAAGGGCATTGGACTGACCCTCGAAGAGGGTTGGAAGAATGAAAAGGTCTGAGATTTTGAGAAGTTCCGGTATATCTGTTCGATGGCCAAGAAAGGAGATATTGCTTTGTGAGTCGTAGTTTCGCAGTTGATTTTTCAGGTTGTCACGTTCTACGCCGTCACCAACAATGAGTAGATGGACGTTGGGAAGCTCTTTGTGGATATTTTCAAACGCTTCGAGGAGATATCGATGGCCTTTATTGATATGGAGATTGGCGACACAGATAAGAGTAAAATCATCCGGGGTAATACCAAGGGATTTTCTCAATTCCGGATCTGGGGTAATGGATTCGAAATATGCGATATCGATGCCATTAGGGATAACAGTAATTTTTTTTAGGTGAACACCGAGGTGTTTGGTATAAAAATTCTTCACAGCTTCAGAATTGGCGAGGTATTGTTTGACCAGTGGTTTGGTCAGCCATTCTAAAAGCCGTGCGACGAGATATTTGGGGTGATTGTAGGTAGTGCGAAGGAAGGGAATAATAGGAGCTGTTGTTGCATTGTGAAGTGCCAGTCGGCCAATCATGTCGGCGTGGAAGAGATAGGTGAGAACAATATCTGGTTGTTCTGTTTGAACAAGCGCGCGAAGACGACGTATTCCAGGTATATCAAGTAGTCCGTTACAACGGGCTGTTTTCGTTGGTATGCCGGCAGAAGTACAGAGTGGGGCGAGTGTACCAGGTTCTTTTAGGGTGATGATAGTGTGGTCAAAGTCTTGGAGACGAGGCAGGGTCCGAAGAAGCATGTTTTCACATCCGCCATTATCAAGCGATTGGATAATGTGAAGAATTTTTTTCCTTTGGATCATACTCGTCCTGTCAAATTAGATTTGAGCCTAACGAGTCCCGATACAGGTGATGCCAGCTTCGCGATGTTCGTAGGCGCGGATGTTTTGGAGTTTTGCATCAGCAAACCACTGTTCTATCTCTTCTTTGTAGTAGTAATTGCTCTTTGGGGTGGCAAGGACATCAAAGGCATCATTTAACTTCATATTGAAAGGGAAGTTGGCATAATACGCGAAGGGAAGCTTTTTGGCGTAGTACTTGAACCCGATCATTTCAAGGAATTTTCCGAAGAGGTTGATGAGATGAACAATGCCACCAGGAATGTAGCACAATTTGAAGAGGAGTGGCTTGGAGAGATGGCGGAAGACGGAGCGGAGTGGCTCGTAGAAGTAGAGCGCTCGCGCGTTGTCACGGCGGTTGTATACCCAGATGAGCATCTGTCCACCTGCCTTGAGCACTTTTGGCAGTGCCGAGAAGCCATTTTGGGGCTGTGGAAGGTGATGGAGAACGCCAATGGAATAGGCAATATCAAAAGTATTTCGGAAGGGCATGGCATAGATATCGGCCTGCACAATACAGACGTTTGGAAGCGTATGTGTCATCTGGTAAGCAACTTCGACGCTTTCTCCCAGGTCTGAGCCGAAAGACACCTTGGTTCCTGAGAGAGCAGCCCATTTGGTGAAGCGCCCGGATCCACAGCCGATATCGAGTGTTGTTTTGCCTGCAAGATTTTCTTCTTTGAGATATGGAGAGAGAAAATGAAAAAAATTGTGCTTTTCGTACGTGTTTTCTTTGTAAATGTACTTCCATTCGTAGGCGAAGCTTTCGGCAGTTTTTTTCTGATGTTTCAAGAAGGAGTCGAGATCCTGGATCGCGTCAATGGCGGCCTGCCATTCTGCACGAACATGTTCTGGCATCTCGTCCTTGTACTTTTCGAAAAAAGCGTAGCGAGATTGCAGTGTCTGCACCTTGAGCTCTCCGAGGAGAATGCGGGGGATACTATTGATGATGGGGTACCAGTTTGTACCACTCGTGAGGAGTCCTGATATGACGTGACCATCGGCTTCTTTCCACTTGAGTATCTGAAACGGGGCGCTGGTAACGGGGTCTGAGAGGTAGGAGAGATGTCCTTCACGCATAGCTTTATCTTACAGCTTATCAGGGATTAACAGTTGCTTATCTCAGCCATTCTATCATGATTTGAAGTACTCTTCAAACCAGAGTTCGAGGGTGAGCAATGCCCAAATATGAGGGGAGAAATTGACGTCCGTAGTCGTATGAGCGTGAAGAATATGTTCTATGGCGTCACGCTTGAAAAGACCTCGTTTCACGAGCTCACCATCTAAAAGCTTTTTTGCGGCGTAGTCTCTCAGTTCCCCTCGAAACCAGGCATCGATAGGGATACCAAAGCCCATTTTTGGTCGAAACATGACTTCATCGGGAAGGATACCCCGTAGTGCCTCCTTGAGAATATATTTTTTGTTATTGAGACCTTTCAATTTGAGCGAGAATGGTATCTGTGCAGACAATTCCAGGAGTTCATGATCGAGAAAGGGAGAACGGCCCTCGAGAGCCACGGTCATGGTGGCAATATCAACCTTGGTCATCAGGTCTTCAGGCAGATAGGTGACAAAATCAGCATAGACCGCTTGCTCGGTTCTGTTTTTGGATCCCGATTCGAGGAAGCGTGAGGCAATGATGTCGTAGGTGTTGTGATCCTGCATCTTTTGCTTGAATTGGGCGGTGTACAGGTCTGACTTTTGTTCGTTGGTGAAATAAGCGGTGTAGGCGAGATAGCGACGGCGATAGTCATCGGAGAGGCTTTTTGAAAAACGATAGAGACGATCAAAAAAAGTGTTTTTGATATGCTGCGACAAGAGACGGGTGACAGGTACTCCTATGAGACGATTGAGCCAGTTCAAGCGGTCGAGTACCGTGGAGACCTGGAAGGCGGCATAGCGGGTATAGCCGGCGAAGTTTTCATCGCCACCATCACCATTGAGTGCTACGGTCACGTGCTCTCTCGTTAGTTTGGAAACGTAGTAGGTAGGGAGAGCGCTTGAGTCAGCAAAGGGCTCTTCATATTGACGGACAAGCATGGGGAGGAGCTCGATAGCATCCGGTTTGACAATGAATTCTGTGTGGTCAGTTTTAAATTTTTCCGCGATGATTTTCGCATACTTCAGTTCATTGTATTTTTCCTCCTCAAAGCCGATGGAAAAGGTTTTGATAGGAGTAGGAGAATTTTTGGCCATGAGAGCGACAATGGCACTGGAATCAACGCCACCAGAAAGAAAGGCACCAATCGGCACATCAGAAATCATGCGCAGTCTGACGGACTCATCCAGCTTGTGGAGAATACGTTTTTTCCACTCCGTTTCCGAAAGACGGAGTTTTTTGGAATAGTCGAGCTTCCAGTAGCGCTCTTTCCGCAGGGTTTTTGTTTTGAGGTCAAATCGAAGGAAATGAGCCGGTTCGAGCTTTTTGATACCTACGAATCCAGTGAGGGGCGCCGGAACGTACTGGAGGGTCAAATAATGATGAATAGCAACGTAATCCGGCTCTTTCTGGTATTCCGGCTGGGTCAGTATGGCCTTCAGTTCTGACGCGAAAAGAAAAACATGGTCGTCCATGTAGTATTTGAAGGGCTTTTTTCCGACACGATCACGAGCACAGAAGAGTACCTGCTCTTGTTCATCATAGATGGCAAAGGCAAACATGCCGCGCAAATGGTCAAGGCATTTTTCTTGGTATTTATCGTAGAGAGCCAAAATGACCTCGGTATCAGAGTGTGAAGTAAAAGTATAGCCATCCTGCTCAAGGAGCGCCCGCTTTTCTTGAAAGTTGTAAATTTCACCGTTGAAGACGATTTCGTACCGGTCAAGGTAGCGCATGGGCTGGTGGCCAAGCGGCGAGAGATCAATGATAGAGAGGCGACGGTGACCGAGACCTACTTTTTGGTTGGGCGAAATATAGACACCGCCATCATCCGGACCACGGTGCTTGATAGCATCGTTCATTGTCTCAATCACTTCAGATGAGATGTTTTTTTCTGAAAGGGAAATTTTTCCGGCGATACCACACATAAGAGAGAGCTTGAAAAGTTAGAAAGTTTGGAAGGTTAGTAAAGTCATAACGAAAAGTTAAAAGTTCGAGAGATCTATTTCTCATTGAGGAGAGTGGAGAAAAGAGCCAGGTACTGTTCGGCGGAGTGGTTCCAATCAAATTTCTTTTCTACGTTCAAAAATGCGTTTTTGGAAAAAAGCGCTCGTTGTTCAGGATGATTGATGAGAAACAGGATTTTTTCCGCAATAATTTCCGGATGTTTGGGAAGAATGAGAAAGCCATCTTCGTTTCCGGATATGACTTCTTTCGTTCCGCCGACATCGGTAGCAATTATGGCTTTTTGACAAAGGGCAGATTCAGTCACTGACGTAGGGAGTCCTTCTGTATAGCTCGGATTGACGACGATGTGAGCGGTTTTTAAGATGCTGATGGCTTTTTCAAACGGCAGATTTCCAAAAAAGACAATCTGGTTGGTGAGCTGATATTCTGCGACCATTTTTTTGAGTCGTGTCTCCTCTGGTCCGCCGCCAATGATGAATGTCACGATATCAGTTCGTTGCAAAAGGGAAAGAGCCGTGATGAGGTCATGAGTGCCTTTGCCGTCGATAAGTCGTCCGATAAAAGCGATAATTGTTTTGTCTTGGTACTTTGTTGCTATTTCCTGATCGGGCAAACATCGTTTGATAGTTTCGATATTGGCACCGCGATAGATGACCGCGACATCAGTCCTCCCTGAGAGCTTGGTAACAAAACGGGCGGACGCCTGTGAGTTGGCGACGATACTGTCGGCGCACTTGAGCACAAGGCGACCAAAGAGTTTGTCGTAGAGTTTTCCAAGAGCCGTTTTTATATACCCGTTGAATTGGGCAAAATCAGAGCCATGCTCGATATGAAGGAGGGGAATATCATGTCGATAACTGTACCAAAGAGCTATGAGAGAGGGAAAGAAAAACCGGGTTCTTGATATGATGATGTCGTATTTTTTATTTGAAAGAGCATTCCAATCTCGCCAAAAATCGAAGATCCAGAATTTTGGCATGGGGTAGTTGTGGAATGGCTCGAAAGCAGGATAGCGTATGACAGATACTCCGCTATGACGGAGTTCTTGCGGGAGGGATTCTACTGGAAGACGGGGGGTAAAGACGGAAAGAGCGACACCTCTCTTTGAAAGGTGCTGGTTGAATTCATCGCTATGAGTTTCGAGTCCGCCAATGTGAGGAGGATAAAAGGGAGAGAAAACAAGTATTTTCATAGAATTTCCCACAGATAGATATCATTCTCTGTATCTGAGTATATCATGCGAAAGCGTTCCGGATACTGATCAAACATGAAAGAGGAAGGCTGCTTGTTTTCGGATTGCATATAGGGACGGTTGGCATAAGGATTTTTTGTACTCGGTGAAGCATGGTAGATATAATATTTTTTCTCAGTGTTTTTTTCCGAGTGTAAGATCTGGAGTTCTTTTTCTACAAGTTGGATGGTATGAGCGAGTTGCTCGGACTCTTTCTTGAGAGCGCGATGGAAATCCTCGTTGAATAAGTGCGAGCTGTTTGAAAGATCAGCCAAGGTGTCAGCAGTTTTTTCGAGTTGACTGCGAATGAGAGGGGTGTTTTGGGGCGTTTTCGGCGTGTAGTGTTCCAGGGTTTTTTCTGTTATGTTTTTATCAGAATAAAATCTGAGATCGGAAACGCCGGCGACTGTTGAATGAGAATAAAAAGTAAGCAGGCGGTGGTTGTCTGATGAAAAAATGACACGATTTGCGGGGAGATGAGTGTCTATCCAATTGGCTGAAGCGAGCTGGGCCGGAGTGATGAGGTATGATTTGAGAGCGTTGATATAGAGGGCGGCACCAATATTGATGAGGAGCGCTCCGAAAATGAAAACAGGAAATAGACGAGGAAAAAACTTCTTCGTATTTTTTGATACAAAGAAGAGAATTGGAAAAAAAGAAAGCGTAAAAAGACTGACAAATCCGAGAGAGCGTTCCGGAAGAAGGGCAATATTGAAAAAACGAGGAAGAATATCACTGATAAGCAAAAAAGCCAGAAGGGAAAGGAGCAAAAAGAAGAATTCTTTGCACCGGATGAGCTTTGAGGATATAAGAGGATGCCAAAGAAAGAATAACGACAAGAGAACGAGGAATGCTGCTGGTCCGAAATAAAAAGCATAGTACTGCGTGACACCGAATAGACCCTGCCAGCCAACGCTGTTGCCGTCGATGTTGATATATTTGGCAGGAAAATAAAAATTTGGTGAGGAGGAAAGAATAATGAGGCCTATCTTTTTGATCCAGACCAACAGAAACGAAAAAACAGGGAGGAAAAGAGGGATATTAGTGATAAACAGAAGGAATATCAGTCCCGATGTGACCTTGTTTTTTGTTGCGAAACTGATGATGCTGTTTCTTTCGAAGATAAGCAAAGAGAGTATCCAGGCAAAAAGAGGAAGCGCTGCCATCTCGTGATAGAAAAATCCAAGGAAAAGAGTGAAGCCGGCGAGGTAAAAATAGATGTTTTTTCCCGAAAAAAGAGCATGCAGAACAAGAAATAGAGCGATGATAAGGATGGAATTGAAAATGGATTGCGGAATGGGCATAGTGGAGTAGAGGAAAAAGGATCCGTTCACAATCGGAATAAGAAAGATGGTTGTCTGTGCTATCTTTTCCGAAAAATTCCTTGCAACGAGTATGGCTGGGATAAGTGAGAGGAGTGCAAAGAATGGAATGATGTACTTGAAAAAGGCGTAGAGATCGATGCCGGCGGATTGATTGAAGAGATATGCCAAAGATGAAAACAGCGGACGATACGATGTGAGAGACGAGATGACTCCTTGAGTAAATTGATTTTGAAAAACACCAATCCAATAGTATGGATCAAGATCGGGAAGGGGGTAGTAAGCGGTAATGATTCCAACTATTGTGGCAGTGACGATAAGAAACGAGAGGGAAAGTGATGATGCGTACGGAAAAAAAACAGACGAGCTCGTCTCGGGGATCAATGACTGTTGGGGTGGAGTTTCCCTTGTCGATTTGAAGAAAAAGGAGAAGAGAACAAAAGAAAGAGCTGTGTTGAAAAAAGGAAGCTTCGGAGAGAGCATATGAAAGACATCCGTCTCCAGACTAAGAAGGAGCGGCACAAGAAGAATGGAAAAAAGCACTGTAACACTGAAAAATTCCGGGAGATCAAATTTTTCCCTGGTTATTTTTGAAAGAATGGCGGAACAATTGATGGCAGGCAGGAGGAAGATGACCGCGAGGAGAAAAGAAGAAATAGCGAGTCGTAAAAAGCGAGACTCATCAGCAAGAGATGTGAGTTCAAAAATAAACGGAAACGAGAGCGTAAGAAAAAAAACGTTCGCTCGGAAAATCCAGGTGGTAAAAATAGAATTCATGCAGCGTGGTCTATCAGTCCTTTTTTTCAATCTTTGAGAGAGAGTCTTTTCTGGTGAGAATAGTTATCTGTTGTTCTAGTCGTTCGATAGCAGCGAGAAGTTTGAAGACCATAAGAAAGACCAGGATGAAGCCGGTCAAAATAACAGCATTGATATTGCCCTGAATTCCGATAATGCTGGCAAGAATGTTGCTGAAGCTCGGAAAGAGGACGATGGTGACCATGCCACCCCAGACGATAATACGGACGCCAAGCTTTAAGACAGTTTGATGATCTTTTCCTTTGAGAAAGTTGCTGATGCCCTGATAGAGCATGAACCCTGCAAGGATAAGAATGATAACCTGGTACAGCTGGAGTGAGACGAAGGACATAAGATAAGAGTTACAAGTGAGAAAGTTTATAAAGTAGGGGCTGATGGTTGAGAGTACATCATGTTCATAACGTTAGCTGATGATGTTCCAGATAATCTTATAAAATGTCTTGAGGCCATTTATGAAACCTTGTTTTTGGATTTTTCCCATTGAATAATCCGTGTAGCGCACTTCGATGGGGACTTCTTTGTATTTGAGCTTGTAGAGGTATATTTCTCGGATGACTTCACTGTCGTATTCATAGCGGTCGGTTTTGGTGTTGATGAGTTCGGATGCGTGGCGGGAATAGGCACGAAACCCTGATTGGCTATCGGAAACCCAGAGGCCGTAGAAGTACCAGGTAATGGCATTGCCGATATGGTTGGCAAGAATTTTATACCAAGGCATGCCCTTTGGATTTTTGAGTCGTGTACCCAAGACCACATCACAGTGATTTTTTTGAATAGGGTCTATCAGTCGAGCGATATCAGTAGGATTATGCTGTCCATCGCTGTCCATAGTAACAATAATGCCTGCGCCGAGAAGCTTAGCGGCTTCGATGCCTGTTTTGGTGGCGGCACCTTTTCCGCGATTGAGCTTGTGTCGCAGTGCGACGACGCCTTCTATTTCACGGGCTCTTTCATACGTTTGATCACGGCTGCCATCATCAACGACAATAATTTTTTTATGACCGCTTGATTGTATTTCTCGGAGAACATCTTGAATGATCTTTTCTTCGTTGTAGGCAGGGAGGACGATCCACATAGGATAAGTGTCAAGGCAGTAAAGATTTTCTAGACGAGAATGCTATTCATAGCGGCCGAGCCAGTCGTTGTAACGAATCTTGAGTAAAGCAAAAAACATGTTGAATGGGTCGCGGAGAGTATCAACATTGGTGTTGCGCGTATCTTTTTTGATAGTAACAGGCAGGACGGCAACTGAAAAGTGCATCTTTTTAGCCAAAAAGAGGAGTTCAGCATCAAAAGCAAAGCGTTTGATGGTGAGTTTGGAAAAGATACGGTGCGCAACCTCCTTTTTGAAAAGTTTGAAACCGCACTGCGTGTCGGAATATTCAAAATTGCCCAAAAGGAGCATCTGAAGTACATAAAATCCACGCGCGAGTGCTACGCGGTACCACGGGGCGGATTCTTCGAAGACTGATCCGGCAGCGAGACGCGAAGCGATAGCGATGTCAGCGCTCTCCAACGTCGGAAGAAATTTTTCGAGTTCTTCTATGGGAATAGTGAGATCAGCATCGATGAAAAGAACTGGGTCATATCGAGCCGCGAGCACGCCTTCTTTGACGGCCGCTCCTTTTCCCTGATTCTGCTTGAATGAGATGAGCGTGAGAGGGAGATCAGGATGAGACTGTCCGTAGCGTTGAATTTTTTCCGCTGTGTCATCTGGACTACCATCCGTCACCATAATAATTTCCAATCTTTCAAAGGAATTCTCGAGCACTCGGGACAGGGTATCAAGCGTCTCTTCAATAACAGTGGATTCCTTGTAACAGGGAACAACCACGGAAATTTCCGGATATTTCATAGTATTCTTCACTTTTCAGAGTGATTTTATGCCAGTATAGCAGGAAATTGGTGCATTTCATAAATTTGCTCTATTTGGAGATTTTAGGGTTTTTTGTTACTATTGAGCCATATGAATGAAGTCACTCCGTATCTTTCGGTTGTTGTCCCTCTTTATAATGAAGAGGGGAACGTAGCCGAATTGCATCGAAAAATTTACGAGGCGGTCCAGAAATTGGGGCGTCCTTTTGAGATTATCTTTGTTGATGATGGTTCCAAAGACGGCACGCTCGAGGTAGCACGGAAATTATCACCACTGAAGCTCATTGCCTTCCGCAAGAACTTTGGTCAGACCGCTGCATTTGATGCCGGCTTCAAGGAGGCCAAGGGTGAAATAATCATCACGCTCGACGGTGACTTGCAAAACGATCCGGCTGATATCCCATTGTTGTTGGCTAAGATGGCTGAAGGGTATGACGTGGTGTCCGGATGGCGTCACAAGCGTCAGGATCCGTGGAGCAAGAAAATTCCGTCCCGTATCGCCAACATGCTGCGCAAGGTGCTCATCCATGATGATATACATGATTCTGGTTGTAGTCTCAAGGCCTACAAGCGAGAGTGTTTCAAGGATTTGGATTTCTTTGGAGAAATGCATCGCTTTATCCCAGCTATTTTACAGCTTGAGGGCTACCGTGTCGGGGAAGTGAAGGTATCACATCACCCCCGTATTCACGGTGTGACCAAGTACAATTGGAAGCGTGGTATCAAAGGTTTTGTGGACATGATTTCTATCTGGTTTTGGCGCAAGTATTCGCATCGGCCGCTGCACTTGTTTGGGGCGACAGGAGTAGCTCTTTCTCTGATCGGAAGCGCTATTCTCCTGTGGATGATTGTGGAGAAATTTTATTTTGGTGCTTCCATCTCTGAACGGATGTGGCCGCTTGTCGGTATCTTCTTTCTGCTGGTGGGTATCCAGCTCTTCATTTCCGGTCTCCTCGCTGATATTTCGGTGCGGAGCTACTATCAGGTACGCCACCGCATGAATTACAATATTCGTGAGGTGCGCGAGCAATAGGAGACAGTCTATAAAGAGTAAAGTTATAAAGGAGAAAAGAGTTACGCAGTAAGTAAGTATGTACGAGTGTTCCCGAGGCTTTTCTTTTCAGCTTTAGGAACCTGATAAGCTTTTAACTCATTTTTGTATGAAAGTCACTTTCCTGGGGACTGGGTATGTTGGTCTTGTGTCGGGAGCTTGTTTGGCGGAAATTGGGCACGAAGTGATCTGTGCTGACATTGATAAGAAAAAAATTGCCCTCTTGAAGAAGGGTATTATTCCTATTTATGAAATTGGCTTGGAGGAGATTGTAGAGCGTAATACACGAGAGAAGCGTCTCAAGTTTACGAGTGATCTTAAGGAAGCGATTGAAGAATCAGAAGTAGTCTTTATGGCGGTTGGGACGCCGGAAGATAAGGTGACAGGACAGGCTGATTTGAAATACGTGTTTGCCGTAGCAGAAACGTTTGGAAAGCATTTGAACGGCTACAAGATATTTGTCGACAAGTCGACCGTGCCGGTAGGGACGGCGGAAAAAGTGGAAGAAATCATCAAGAAGGCGTCCGGGGGAAAGCATGATTTTGAAGTCGTTTCCAACCCCGAGTTTTTGCGAGAGGGAGCAGCAGTGAAGGACTTCTTGAATCCGGACCGGGTGGTGGTGGGTGTACGTAGTGAACGAGCCAGAAAGATGATGGAGCAAATCTATCGACCTTTGGCGAGAAACGGACGTCCGGTCATGTTTACCGACGTACGCAGTGCCGAGATTATCAAATATGCGGCCAATGCATTCTTGGCCATGAAGATTACCTTTATCAATGAAGTGGCGAACTTTTGTGATGTGGCTGGAGGCAATGTAAAAGAAGTAGCCAAGGGACTTGGCTATGATACTCGTATTGGGGACCGATTTTTGTATGCCGGCATCGGCTATGGTGGTTCGTGTTTTCCCAAGGATGTGAAGGCTTTTATTGAGACAGGCCGAGAGTATGAGACCCACTTCCGTATTATAGAAACCGTGAGTGAGGTCAATGAAGCGCAACGTATCAAGCCATTTATCAAACTGAAGGCAGAATTTGGTAAGACGCTCAAGAACAAGACTATCGCGGTGTGGGGGCTGGCATTCAAGCCTCGAACGGACGATATTCGTGAGGCGCCCGGTATTGAAAATATCAAAATGTTTTTGGACGCTGGCTGTCAGGTGCGAGCCTTTGATCCTGTCGCTATGCCCAACACCAAGAAGGTGCTGACACACAAGAATCTCACGTACACCAAGAAGGCGCTTGATGCCTTGAAGGGAGTCGATGCTCTCGTTATTGCGACCGAGTGGGACGAATTCCGAGTGGTGGAATTTGCTGATCTGAAAAAGCGTATGAAGGGGAATGTCATTTATGATGGTCGCAATGTCTTTGAGCGGAGCGAGGCTGAAGCACATGGGTTTACGTATTTTGGGATAGGAGTGTAGGGAACAAAGTAAAAAGTTAAAAGTTTGTAAGGTGGAAAGTTTGGAGTATACGAACTTGATAAACGTTAAGACTGTTTAGGCATGAAGGTTCTCTTTCTCAATTATGAATACCCGCCGCTCGGCGGTGGAGCGAGTATTGCCACCGAAGCGTTGCTCCGGGAGTGGGCACTGTTGCCCGAGATGGAGGTTCATTTGGTAACGGCTGCGGTCGGCGATTCACAGGAACGTATTGAGGTAGGTAGGAACGTCATCATCCACCGGGTTCCTATTGGAAAAAACGCAGAGAAGCTGCATTCGCAGTCGCTTCTCGATATTTCGATGTACACCATCAAGGCTGGCTGGTTTCTTCGGACACTACTCCGAGAAGAGCATGAGAAGAAACCATTTGATGTGACGCTGGCCTTCTTTACGATTCCCTGTGGATTTCTCGCTTATCTCCTCAGGTTATTTTGGGGTATTCCCTATGTGGTCTCCCTGCGTGGATCCGATGTGCCGGGGTTTAGTGAAAAATATGATGGTTTTTATCTCCTGGCCAAGCCATTGGTGCGGTTTTTATGGAGACACGCTGCCATGGTTGTTCCGAATAGTGTGGGAATCACGAAACTCGCAGAACGGACCGCTTCACTTCCTCACTTGGAAATTATTGAGAACGGCGTGGATATCAAGACTTTTTTTCCGCGCCATGAGCGGCGTTCAACGAGTGAAGTTGTGTTTCTCTCAACCTCACGGCTGACACCACGGAAGGGTATTCATCTCCTCATCGCGGCGTTTGCGCTCGCCCTCAAGCAATCCTCCGTATCGATGAAGCTATGGTTGATCGGAGAGGGAGAACAGCGGGCAGACCTGGAAGAGCAAGTGCGGTCACTCGGTATCGAACAGAGCGTTCGTTTTATCGGACGTGTAGAACATGAGGCACTCCCTGATTTTTATCAGCAGGCGCATGTGTTTGTACTTCCATCAAAAAATGAGGGCATGAGTAATTCAGCTCTTGAAGCACTTGCTTCTGGTCTGCCGCTCGTCGTATCGGGTACTGGGGGGATGCAGGAATTACTGCAAGACGACATCAATGGATATTTTATCGATCCGGATAACGCGGAATCATTTGCTCGTACGCTCACCGTGATTGCGGGGGACCAGGAGAAATTGGTTGCGTATGGCACGGCGAGTCGATCTAGGGCCGAACAACGATCTTGGGCTGCGGTCGCAGGACGTTTTGAAGAGGTACTTGAGAAATCGTATCGTTCATGAATGCTCGTATCAAAAAAATACTCTGGACTCTAGGCAAGGGGAGTATCACCCTTGTTTTGGTGCTGTGGCTCATCAAGCAGGTTGACTGGGCTGTGGTGGGTGAGAAGCTGTCTCAGGTATCTTGGGCACTCCTCTTTCTGTACATACTGCTCCAGTTATTGGGCAACCTCATTTCGGTCAGCAACTGGCGGAATATCGCACAGTACAAGGGACTATCGTTTCAGATAAAGGATGGTTTCTTTGCTTTTATGACAGGGGCTTTCATCAACAACTTCCTGCCATCGACGCTCGGTGGTGATGCGTACCGAGGACTGTGGCTGGCACGTGAGACCGGCGCTCGAGCCGCTGCACTCTCGACCGTCGTCTTTCATCGATTTATCGGTTTATGGACGACAGCCCTACTCGCACTCTTGTTTAGTTTCATCCTGTGGAAACATGTTTTTGTGAGTACTCCGCTTCTTTTGACGCTGCTTTTTCTCTTGGCGTTTTTGATCGGGGATCTGCTGCTCACCGTGCTTCACAGCCAATCTTGGTTTCAGAGTGTTATTGCCCGGATCCCGTTTCAGAAAGTACGGCGACTTTCGCAGGAGATAGTTTTTTATACAACCAAGAAAATTTGGACGGAAACGAGTATTCGTGCAGCGCTCTTTGTTTTTGTAGGGGTGGGACTCACGAACTACACGCTCTTTCAGGCGCTCGGGAATCATATACCTTTCCTCTCGTTTCTCGCAGTCATCTTTCTCGTTGTTATAGTCTCGAGTATCCCGATATCTATCGGGAATATCGGTATCAAGGAGTGGGCGTACGTCACTTTTTTTGGTCTCATCGGTGTGAGTCCTGAGACCGCCGTGACAGTAGCGCTCCTCTCGCGGTTTCTTCAGATGATACTTTCATTCATTGCTTTACCAGGATATCTTGCCAGTAAGCAAAAAGGGGAGTTCCCCGGAGAGGAATAGACATAACAAAACAGACCCCAGAGATGAGGTCTGTTTTTGTTTACTCTCTTTCTCGTGTGACTACTCTCCGCTTTCAAAGCGGAATACTTTGACATAGTGTGCCGGTCGCTCATTGACACTGACCTGAAACACGGGATTGGTACGGTCATAGTACTGGTCAAAACGAATCAGCCCAGGTCGATTGTTGGCTATATCACTTGCCATCATTTTGCTGGTGCGGCTTTTGCGGCCGGCAGATGCAACGATATAATCGAGACCTTTTTCACGAAGCATCATATAGTTTTGTCCGCTCGAGCAACGTCCGACAAAGAACTTGCATACGCCATCTTTGTCAGTCCAGATGAACATGTTTTTGGCATCAGGCAGGCTGTTTAGATACTGAGCTGCTTCATAGCTGCCAGCCCCCATGTCTTTGACGTCGGTATGATAGTTTGCTGACAGAAATGACGAAGCGTACGAGAGCGGAAAAGGAGTGGAAAGCATGGTGAGCGTGCCGAAAAAGGTCAGGAGAAGAGCGGCAAGAACCGGAGTCGGAAGATCGGCATTTTTGAATCGTCGGTGCAGATGAGCGAGGATGTATTCAAGCGTAATGCCGGCAATGATAGCAGCCAGGGGGAAGAGAATAATCTGGTAGCGGACAATGGCGGCTACGTTATTGACGGTCGTCCCGAGGTAGTAGAGGAGGATGAAGATGATCAGATAAAACGAAGTACGGAGTGCCGTTGATTCATGCCAGTGTTTGCGGAGGAAGAGGAGCGGAGCGAGAAAGAGCAGGGCAAAGACGACTGGCGTGACGCCAAAAATAAAGGGGTAGAAGTTTGTCAGATAGATGCCAATAAAGTCGCTGCGCCCCGCAATGGTCTTGGGAGAAGAGAGGAGTTCGGAGAAGTGATAGAGACTCATACCGGACCAGGTATTGAGTACAGTGACGAGGAGTGAGGTGAAAAAAGCCCCGGCAATGGTGAGGGCAATGGCTCGTTTGCCGTGTCTATTGACCAGGTCCATGATGGTCGTGGTGAAGCGAGCCTTGTTCCACCACTGATCAATGAGGATGAGAGTAAGAAGCACGGCAAACAGCGGGGCGACCTTTTCAAAGGCCTGACTGAGAATGGTGGAAGTGATGACCTTGTAGGGTTTGACCCACACTGCCGGAAAGAGGACATAAAACGTGGTCAGGGCGGTAAAGGCGAGGAGTGCCAGGTGTTTGAGTGAGCGTTTGAGGTATTCGGTAAACGGCACCAGCGCTTGCTTGTCGTGGTAGAGGTATTCGAGGAAGATCAGTCCGATAAAAAAGACGAACAGGATATTGGAGACATACTTGGTGAGGAGGGCGAGTCCAAGGAAAATACCGGAAAAAATCAGGTAGCGAAAAGAACCACGTTTCTGAAAAATGAGGTAGGACAGCAGGGCAAGTGGAGTAAAGAGCCACAAGAGGGAGTCTGGGTTGATGATTTTGCTCATGCCGATGAGGACGGGTGACGTGGCGAGGAGTACGTAGGATAACAGGGCGCTCCGTTTGCCGAGCAATCGTTCCAAGAAAAAGTAAAAGAGTGGCAAAAGGAGGGTGATGACGATGAGGAGGGGGAGTCGATAGGCCAGATAAAAACTTTCCACATCATTTTTGAGGCTAATGACCTCGCCTCCCACATGTGCTGTCTTGTAGTCTTTGGTCGATTTGAACCAAAGGCCTGGTCCGGTGGCAAGCGCAACGGTGATACCGGGTTTGTCACTTATATTGGTACCGCGCCAATCACGTTCAGCAATATTCTTCCAGTATTTGGAAATACGACCATCAAACCACAGTGGTTCGTCTACGGCGGCATATTCGGTCAGGCGATACATACCAAAAGAAAAGAAAAGTCCTGTGACAAACACGACAACCAAAAGCACCGGTAGTCCTTGGGCACGGAGCCAGGCTCCTGGAGTGAGTGCTTCGCTGTCTTCTGATTTGAGGCGGCGTTCTTGTTCGATGAAGCGTGCAGAGAGAAGGATGCCCGAGAGGATGACATAGACGCCAAGCGCCATGATGAAAATATAGTGAAAGTTCTTGGATTCTGAGAGCCCATAGGCGAGTATAACCGCTCCCGGAAGGGTAATGAGAAGAAGGTGGGCGAGATGCCTTTTCCACGCAAAAGACGGAGCAAAATAGGCTATGGCACCGGGGATGATGATGCCACAGAGGACAAACAAGAGATAAAAGAAGCTGTTGTTGATACCAAGATCAATCAGTGTGAGGAGGGTGACATGAGGAGCGATGAAGAAGAGAACCGCTACTCCAAAAAAAACAGACAGCGTGACAAAAACACGATTCTCGAGACTGGTAAAAAAATCACGCATAGAGTTAGTGGGGGCTTGTAAGGGGGTTAGAAATAACTTAGAATGAAGGAAAGTATGCCACTTTTCCTTTGTATTGTAAAGCAAGAAACGGAAAAAAGGAAGCTTTTTTTGAGGGAGGGAAAGCAAATAATAGTGAGTATGATGGTATGAAGACAGATTTTTTTTCTTCTCGCGGGGTGCGTCTAGGGCTAGTTCTTGCCGTGATAGTGCTGGGATTCGCTCTCCGTGCCTATAATTTTGATTCCTGGCTGCATTTTGAGCTGGATCAGGCTCGTGATGCCAGAATCGTCGATGACGGCCTCCGAGGTGATTTTTTTGATTTGCCACTTCTTGGTCCCAAAGCAGGAGGGACGACGCTCCGTTTGCCTCCGGCTTTTTATTATATCGAGTACACGGGAGCCCTGATTTTTGGGGGATCACCGGCTGGTATAGCTGCCATCATCATGGTATTTTCTACCGCTGCCATCGGTGTCTTTTTCCTGCTGGTCAGGCGTTATTTTTCTTTTTCACTCGCCCTATCATTGACGCTCCTCTTCGCTGTTTCAGAATTTTTTGTCATGTACGGCCGCTTTGCTTGGAATCCCAACCTGATACCTTTTTTTCTCTTGCTTGGTCTGTACGCGCTCCTTCGATCGGTTGATGGCGAAGAGCATCACCGGGGGCGTTGGTTTCTCCTGGCGGCAGGAGCTTTGGCACTGACGATGCAGTTTCATTTCTTGGCCTTCGTTTCCATGCCGGTCATTGTCGGCTTGTTTCTTCTCATCAAGCGTCCACGGTTTTCTTGGCGGGCGTGGTTGGGGGCAGGGCTCTTGGTGGGGTGTTTGTATGCCCCGATGTTTTTGAACGAATCAGAGACTGGCTTTGCCAACAGTAAGGCCTTTCTCAATGCTGTGACGGAAAAGTCTTCCAAAAAAGAGTATTCCCTACTCGAAAAGGGCTTGAAGGATTTTTCTGAACACGCACTCTATGGCATGGTAGTGACAACCGGTTTTGAAGGAGGGACATTTCCGAAGATCGTCATCCATACCAAGGAGGGAGAGCTCGTGGGGTGGGCCTGTGATGCGCGTTGTGATAAGGGGAAATGGTACGGGGTGGTGGCGGTGCTCCTTTTGGCGGGCGCCCTCTTGGTGCTTGTTTTTTCATGGTGGCGTGAGGCAGTGAAGAAGAAATCTGATTTCTTATTGTTGACCTTGCTCTGGTTTGTGGTGACATTTCTCTTGTTCTTGCCGCTCGCTTATGACATGGTGCCTCGGTTCTTTCTTATTTCTGGACCGACTTTTTTCATCTTGATTGGTCTGGTACTCAGTGTTTTTACACAGGTATTTTCTGTAAGAAGCGTTTCTGGTAGTGCATCGCTCCTTATACTGATGGTCTTGGTTGGGATGAACATCGGGTCGCTGGGAGAGCGATTTCGAGAGCTTTCTTTGGCGGGCGAACAAGCAATTGACAGCCCTCCGGATCGGATTCTCAAAGAACGGATCCGGGTGACCTTGGAGCAACAAAACAGCATCGTTGATTTTTTGGAACGTCAGTCGCAAGCGCGCAACTACCCGGTTTACATGTGGAGTGAGCCGCAGTATCGACGGGCACTCAAATACCTGATGGAGAAACGAAGGATTGAAAACGCTGTTCTGGGATTCGACGGTATATATCAAGAGGGGGTGTACTATGCTCTGCTCCGGGCACAGTCGGATATCGAGGATGCTCTGAAGAAGTATCGGGTAAGTTACGATATCGGCACAACCACTTCTTTTGGCACACTAGTGGCCGTTGAGCTTCTGCCTAAACCGGAAGCGATAGGAGGGGTGCGACAGGATTTTTCGAAAGAGAAGCCAAATGATTCTCAGGGGTTACCGCGTTACACTTGGCGAGAATATTTTACCCGACAGGGAGCGACAGAGCGCGACCATGACACTGCTGATGAACTCGACTCAGATCTCTAATCTACCAACTGAAGCCCGAAACTTATGAAGATTTCCTGGAAGCGAACAAAGCAGCTATTATTTCTCATCGTGGTATTGGGTGCGGCACTTCGCCTTTTTGGTATCGGCACCAACTCTTTCGTGGCTGATGAGTTTCTTGATATCAATTCAAGCTACGGGTACTTTAAAACCGGGGAGTGGCGAGCGTGGGACTTCAACTTTGGTGTGCCAGCTGTCATGAATGTGAATGATGCGAGAGATGAACGGGCATTCGTGTATAAGTGGCAGGTCGCCGGTCTGTTTGAATTTCTGGCGCCCACAGAGGGAAATGCACGGCTTGTTAGTGTCCTATGGGGACTTATGTCCATTGTGACCATGTTTTGGGCAGGGTATTTCTATACCCGCAAGAAAACAATCGGCCTCCTTGCCGCTTTTTTGTTTGCCGTCAGTATTTCCGGTATTATCTTTGACCGCCGGCTGCGCATGTACGCCATGTTTTTTCCGGTTTACCTAGCCTTTGCGACAACGCTGTTTGCTTTTTTTGAATCTTCCTATCAGGGGAAGGTGACGTGGTTTCGTTCTGTTTCCGATCGTTTTGGAGTGAATCTCTGGTACACGCCATTCCTTCTGATTTTTGGGTTATTGAGTGCACTGGTTCATGGGCTGGCACTCAGTATTCTGCCGGTTTTTGGTCTGTATGTTCTGTGGATGGCCATCCAATCTTGGCGAGAGAAAAAAACCTTCAATAATAAATACGGTCTGACCGCCGGTGCTGGGATAGCTACTGTGCTCGTGGCTATTCTCTTCTTTCCTCAGTTGGTGCGCCTCGGGCTCGGGAGTATGGTGTGGTTCGACAATCACTATTCATACTTTGGGTATGTGCTTCGTGATTTTGCTCATCCACTTTTGGGGGCGCTCCTTATCGCCTTTGGAAGTAGCGTCATGTGGCAGCGTCTCAACCGAAAGAAGGAGGCCTTGTGGGTGACACTCTCATTTGTGGTACCACTGATCATGGCTGTTTGGTTCTGGCGTCGCAATGCTGGACCACAGTATATTTTCTTTGTGCAGTCATTTTCTCTACTCCTCGCGGCGGCAGGTAGCTATGGGCTGATCGCTCTGGTACGGGAGCGCTTTTCTGATACCGGAAAAAAGGCGGTGTGGGGCATGTTGGCTCTCGTTCTCTTTTTGGTACCAAACTGGGGATATTTTTTGGAGGAGAACAACACCTATCACGAGACCTCATCCGGGGGTAACCCGAATTATCGCAAGGTGTTTGAATATTTCAAAAAGAATGTAGAAAGTGGAGAGGTTGTTATTACACGAAACTTCAGAAATTATTACCTTTCCGGCGCCAAGGTACCGGTCTATGATTTTGGTGGGGAGTTGTCTAAGGAAAAATTTTCTCTGGCAGAATTGGAGCGTATCGTAGGGCTCCATCCGCACGGCTGGGTTATCTTGTCGACCAATGACTACGATTATATCTCCCGTGACGCCGAGGAGTATTTCAAGAAAAAAATGGAACGGGTGAGTAATGCCCAGGTACGCGGCGCGGTTGAAGTCTACCGCTGGTAGTATGACTTCTTTTGTTTTGCCAAACAAAGGAATAGTGGCCGTATGTATTCTGCTCATACTTCTACCGTGTGTCGTTTTTGGGTATGACGTTCTACAAACGATAGAGGATCGTGCAAGCGAAGTAGGTGCTCCGGTAAAAGTCGGGTTCAGTCCTGATTGGGAATATGGATCCCGTAAAAAATTGGCTCACAAGTTGACCAATCGGGCACCGGAAGAACTTGAGAAAGTCGTGACTTACATGAACGACGTGTATCAGCCCGATATTGTAGTGGGAGGAGGCGACTATATCGAAAGTTCTGCAGTGAAGCCCGAGACAGCGAAAAGACAGTTAAGAGAAATTAACGCGATTTTCTCTCGACTGACCGCTCCTCGCTTGTATGCCTTGGGAAATCATGACATGCGATCACTTGCAAAAGATGAAGTGCTTTCTATTCTAGGCCTCAGCGAAGCACATACCCTGAGAGATATCGGTCAGTGGCGATTGGTGGTCATAGATACCAATTTCAATAAATCAGACGACTCACACAGAAATGCCAAGGCATACACGGTTGGTTATGTCAGTCGACAGGAATTGGAGTGGTTGGAGCAGGCGGTGACGACGGATCGTCCCACGATTGTTTTTTCGCATCACAGCCCAGTCTCGACATATAATATCGATAATGTTTTGACAGAAAATATCACAAACGCTTACGAACTTCGCTCAGTGTTGGAGCGTCATTCCAACGTAGTGGCTGTCGTGTCAGGACATACACCGCGACCGCAGTTTCATGAGTATGCGGGTATTTCCTATTTTGTGGGAGATACACTCGTTAATGAGTTTGGTTTGGGGGCGTTTGCTACTCTTGATCTTTTGTACAATCCCTTTTCAACACGTACCGACATTCGGTTTGAGCACTATGGAAACAATCGACAGTCGTATCACGCTGTTTCGTTTATTGAGCGTGAGGAACGCACCCGCTTTTTTCGGATGATAAAAAAAGTACTGAAAGAAATGGAAGAATAACAAGTATTTACCCCAGGGCAAGCCGCGGGGTATTGACCCTGATTTTACCGGCACTCTCCGCCAGCTGGCGGACGGAAACGAAAGCCTGTCTGCCTTCGGCACGGTAAACTTTCATTTCACTTACTTCGTTTGATAATAAAAAAAGCCCGAGGTCTCAGTTGGGACATCGGGTATTTGATTGCTCCTTTCTGTTTGGTGACCTGATGATGGTCAGATGCTGGGGATCGCCGCCATCAGTCGATTTTGGGTGTCATTGACTAGAAGGGCGAAATGGCGAGTCTGCGCTTGAGCCTGTTCTTTGCTCAGGCAGAGCCCAGCCAAGAACTCGAGCCACAGGACGAATGGGGTGAGTGGAGACCACATACGGAACCTCCTTATGCGTCGGGATGACGCTCATGCCCACAGTGTATTCCTTATATATAAAACAAGCAACCCTTAGTTAGAGGGGGCGTTTTAGAAGTTTTCGGATAGGAAGGAGATCCTCATCGGTGAGTTCCCCAAAGAATCGTAGAATGGCAAAGTAGAAGAAGAACAGGGCGGCTCCGGAGAATAAAAAGGTGATACTACCGCTTGGGAGGAAGCGGGCCAGTACGGCGATGCTGAGGGCACTCAAAGAGGAGAGGAGGACGGTTTTCCAACTGATACGAACATGAAAGTGGGTTTCGGTATAGACAAGAATACCAAGCATCAGTGCACAGGCGGTGAGAGTGGCAGAGAGAGCTGCTCCAACGATGCCCCAGAGAGGAATGAACAGGAAGTTAAGAACAACCATGGCAATAAATCCAAAGAAGGAGAGTCGCATAGGGATACGAACCAGGCCGGCACCGTTTAAGGCAAAAGCCAGGACGTAGAAAACAGTGAGAAATCCGACGCCAAGAGCAAAGACGCCCATGGCGTTTTCAGCGCCACTGTAACGGGTGCCGTAGAAAAAATGAAGAATGGGAGTGGCATAGACAATGAGCAGGGTAATCATTGGGAAGAGCAGGAGCGTCATGAGGCGGAGCGATTTGTTGACCAGGGTGGTTGTCTCGGTGGTGTTCCGCTCGGCGGTTGTCTTTGAGATGGCAGGAAGGAGCAGCATGGCGAGTGCAGCAAACAGATAGTACGGAATACGACCAATGGTGATAGCGGCGTTGTACAAACCGGTCAGATGATCATCTTGGAGCAGTGCTTTGACGAAGTATAGATCAATGGTGAGCAGGAGTTCGTAGAAGACAAGAAAAAGAGTTAGTGGTCCAGCATAAGCGAGAATAGTTTTGGCGGGAAAATCAAAGTCGTGGTCGATATTTTTTATACCGAGTTTGAGGGTTCGTTTTATATACAGGGCATCAATGAGTAGGGCGGCACCAAAAGTAAAAAGAGGAGCCAGTACATAGCCGCCGACCGCGCCTGGAAGACCAAACAAAATGGCAGAGACGGCAATAAAACCAACTCGGGCAAAGGAACGAACGATCTTCACTATGGCTTGGAGTTTGAAGAGATGAAGGCCGGTCAAGTAGTGATGGTAGAAAGAAGCGGCAGCAAAGGCTGGAATAATGAAGGCGGAGAGTTGAAAAAGTGGAGTGAGCGATGGGTCACGGAGTGCCCAGGAGAGGACGGGTGCCAGAAAGAAAAAGAGTACCGTGATACTTCCGATGAGAAGGGTCTGCAGAAGAGCAGCTTTGTGTTTGATGGCAGGAATGTTCTTAGGATTCTTCTCCAGGACCTCACTCAGGTATTTCGACATGGTAGTCGGAATACCATTGCCAATAAGCACGATGACCATGGTGGTGAGCGTAACGACGAGGCCGTAGCGACCATAGTCTGCGGGACCCAAGACACGTCCGGCTACGGAATGAACCACGTAGGCCGCAATGTTGAATATGATTTCAGAGGCGGTGAGCCACACCAGGGCCTGGGAGAATTTTTTCATAACGTTTATCAGTAATGTAGAGCGCCTAATTATTTGTGAATACGGGAATTTTCCAACAAGCAACCTCCAAAAGTACCACTTGCTTGCCCCAGCGTGGCAAGCTGCGCTCCGCTTCCGCTCGCACTCTTTTTCCTTCGGAAAAAACCGTGCCCGTGCGAGCTCCAGAGTTACTTTTGGAGATTCTTGTTGTAATTTTTTTCTATTTCATCCAGGATATTTTTTTGATTTTGTTCAGCATCGATAATTATGAGATTCCACTCCGAGGTCCTTTCTTGAAAAAGGTGCATTTTATCCCGAAGGTAGTTGATGCCTTGTTCCGGGACACGAGCACGCGTCATGATGGTTTCGGGACTGACATCGAAGTAAAAGCCAAGATCACTTTTTGGGGCGGTACGGGCAAGGAAGTCTATCATCTGATGGAGCGGCCATACCTGCCCGGATATGCGGTGAGCAAGATAGGATATGTTGATGATAGAATCGTAAAATGAACGGTCAGAGAGGAGATAGTCGTACCCTTGCCGCTTCAGGGAATTTTTTAATAGAGAAAATCGAAGCATATCGATAAAAAGAAATTCCACTCGCAGCACCGTCGAGAACCAGGAAGCTTTCGTCACGGCCTTTTCTTTGCCAGGTTCAAAATGCTGCTCATTCTTCAAAAAACGGAACAGCGTATTAGCCAGGGAAAATTCGACAGCATGAAAATAGGCCACTTTGTTGCCTTCTTGCTCAAGTTTTTCCCGAAAAAGTGCTAATTGGGTGGATTTTCCCGACCCGTCTACACCGGAAAAGGTAATGAATTTCATAGGGTTACCACTGTCTAAAGATGTTTCCAGTATAGCATTTTTTGCCCCTTTTTGTGCTATCCTGGTCTATATGAGCCTCGACAAGCTACGTACATACGGTTTTTACTTGTTTCTTTTCCTGTTACCGTTTCAGACGGTGTTTTTGCTGCGCGAACCAATCATCAGTGGCGAGAAGTGGCAATATGGAACGATTGGAATATATGGGACGGATGTCATATTATTTCTGATTCTTATTTTTTTTGCTCTTTCGAGTGACTACATGCAGAAATCTAAAATCACAAATCACACATCATCAGTGTTACTTGTAGCGCTGATTCTGTGGTCCGGACTCTCTGTTTTTGGGGCAGAGGATCAGTTTCTCACATGGTATTTTTTCACGAAGTTATTACTGGGAGCAGGACTGTTTTTTATGGCTCAGGTAATACACATCGATGTGAAGAAAGTCATATTTGTGCTGCTGCTTGCCGGCGCTATCCAAAGCGGTATCGGTATCGGGCAATTTCTCTATCAATATGTCCCGGAAAGCTCCCTTTTGGGCATGAGTGCACACGAGGCCTCTCAGGCAGGTTCCTCGGTGCTCAAAATCGATTCTGGACGGTTTTTGCGTGCCTATGGTACGTTTCCTCACCCCAACATGCTTGGTGGGTTTCTGGCGGTTGTTTTTGTTCTCGGGATAGCAGCGTGGGGAGTAGGGAGTACGCCAACAAAGAAGGAGGAATCAGCTGTTACCACCGCTTGGTACGTCGGACTGCTTCTTATTATCCTGCTCGGACTCATTCTGACTTTTTCGCGTGCTGCCTGGTTGGGAGTGGTACTTGGATTGGCGGGTATTGGATGGCACGCTCTTCGACAGAAAGAGTCGGGGATACGGAACACATACCTCAATACGTTGGTGATACTGGGAGTGGCGGTCGTGGTCTTCGGCGCTGTTCTTTATGAACAAATTTTTCCACGTTTTGATACAAAAACTATTGAGCAAGAAGGGTCGGTATCGGAGCGAGTTCTGTCATTTCAAGATGCCAAAGTATTAATTACAGAGTATCCGATCATTGGTGTCGGAGCAGGCAACTTTACGGCGGAGATAGTGCGAGATGAACCAAGTAGGCCGGTCTGGAGTATTCAACCTGTGCACAATGTTTTTGTGCTTATTTGGTCAGAGCTCGGCTTCGTTGGACTTTCACTATTTGTGTGCTTTCTTGCTTATTCTATGTTTCCCATTCTTCAATTAAAAATCTTACATCAAAATTCTGAAATTCTGATCGCACTTCTGGCTCTTGTTCCCAGTCTTTTCCTTGACCACTGGCTGTGGTCATCACACTTCGGAATCCTGTTCCTTTTTCTCCTGCTCGGGTTATCGCAGAGAAAAGATGAAGCATAAAAACTTAAAACCACTCTGTGTGAGTGGTTTTTATGATGATGGCTATTTGGTTATTGCTGACCGTCTCTTAGTACATGATGACCGATATGGGCTGGAGCTTGACGACCGGTTTGACGACGTTATTGGCGACGACACTTTCGATAACGTCTTCAGCACGTTTGTAGTGCGAGGAATCTTGTTCGATGACCTTGGACGAACGGCCGTTGTAGAGCGTGACGCCTCGGGTAGCCAGTTTTTCTCGGAGTGCCTCCGTATTTTCCGGAATAAGGGATTCTGTTTTTTGAGCAGCTTTACCGGCACCGTGATTGCAGGAGTAGAAACTCGAGTCATTGCCATCCTGACCAACACACAAATAGGCCTCGGTACTCATGGATGTTGGGATAAAAGCGGGTTCCCCAGTATCTTTGAAGAGGGGGTGTGAAGCCATGCGGCTTGGGCCATATGCCCGACTGGTACCATTTCTGTGTACCCAGACATTCTTCCCATAGTGCTCTTCTTCTGAAACGAGAATATGGGGCATGTCGTAGAGGAGATCGGCATCAATAGGGCGACCAAGCACTGCCTCGGCAGTTTCGATGAAGTTATGGGTGATGGTGGCTCGGTTGGCGTGAGCAAAATTGGAGCAGGCTTTGCGGGCAGCCATATAGAGCTCGCCCTCCTGTCCTTTGCCGTCAAACGTAATAAGTGATTCTTTTTTACCAAAGTCCGATGCGCGTATTTTTTCGGCAATAGCAGCAATAGTTTTCTTAAACGGAGTAAACCACAGGAAGCGTCCCAGGTTCATCAAAATGGCCGTTGAGAGATGTTCACGCTTTTTGGCGGTAAACATGTACATGGTGTACTGTCCGAGGATACCGGAACCACAGTGTACCATGAGAATATACTGACCCTTCTTTAGGTTGAATCTGGCAGCCACTGCTGGGTCGATGATGTCGGTGACTTTCATGAGATCGAGAAAGTGATTGCCAGCTGCGCCGATAATGCCTGAACGAAATTGAGCAAAAAAGAGGAAGAGAGGGGGAATGATGTTTTTGATACCACGTCTGGTTGGAGGTCGATCAAAAAAGTTTCCGCGGTCAATGGAATTCTCTGCCTCATGGCGAGTTTTGATACCGAGATATTTGATGAGAGGTGAAATACCAAGACGGCAGATATCGACGATGACTCGAAAAGGAAGCACCGTCCCAACGTACTTTTTGGTAGGAACCGTCTTGGTGGCTGCCTGAAAGATACGATCAATTTCTTCTTTGGTGACATTGTTTTCATTCAGATTGAGACGGACCAGGCGCATGCCACAAGCAGGGTCGGAATCATTGACCTGTGGCAAGATAAAACGCTCTGAAGTAACCGTGGTACCGGTGGCGTTTTTGCGACCAGGCTTACTGTGGACATCAGCCATGGCGGCGACATGATGAAAGATGCAGCCATTAGCAGCCACGCTCTCGAGCTGCTCCATCGTCTCTTGTCCTGGCATGAGTTTTTCACCCACATGAAAAACAACCGGGACTTTCATTTTCTCGGTCTTAAATTCACTCTTGTGCTCGGAAAGTTTGGTAATGTTCTGCTCGTACATAGGGTTCTGAATTGAAAAAACTTGCTCTCATTCCAATTTCCAGGCTCGACGTGATGTTTCAGTCAGGCCTTTTTCACGTATGCATCTCGTAAAATAATATTCATAATCTTCCCTATCTCCCTCAAGTTCTTTTGCTCGATCTAAAGCACTTAAACTACATGAACTAACAATTTTACTGGGTCGCAATTCAAACCAATAAAAACACAGAGAAGAGAGGGTAATTATTAGTAAGACTGCTCCAATAAAATATTTCATTTCAAAATGTACGTTAGAGTGCGGTGTAGATTTCTTCGTACTGTTTAGCAGTATTTTTGAGGTCAAAATGGTCCTTGGTATAGCGGCGGGCATTCTCCCCGAGACGGGTTCGTTTGTCCTCATTATCCCTCAGATAAGCCAAGGATTCAAGAAGTTTTCCTCCCTGATCTTTCGGAATGGTAACACAGATATCAGGGTTTGAAAACTCGGAAAATTGGGGGAGATCAGAGAGGATGACGGGTTTTCCACAGGCGTAGGCCTCGATAATAATAAGAGGAACATCGAACTTTCCCTTCAGGTTGTTGACCGGAAAAATGACGACGTCGGCCGTGTTGTAGAGTGCAGCCATATCTACAGTCGCGGACTGTTCATCGAAGAGGATTTTGGTCTCGAGGCCGGCTTGTTTTACCTTGGTACGAATCTCTTCGCGTTTTTGACGATCAGCTTCGTTTTTGATGCGGCAGGCAAAGAGGAACTTCATATCGGAGTCGGGGTGTTGTTGAAAATACTGGAGAAATGTTTCGGTGAGCATGTCGGTCGCACCAAGACGAGTATATTCACCGGGATAGATCACAAAAAAATCATCCTGGGCGAGGCCATAGGCTGCGAGGACAGCGTCATTCTTTGGTCGTGGTTGGTAGCGATCGAGGTCAATGCCAGGATAGATGCGGGTGACATTATCAAAACCGAGAGCCTCCAATTTTTGTTTGGTTGCGTTGGTATAGGTCACTAGGTGGTCAGCAAAAAAAAGCGACTGAAGTGTTTTGGTATCATAGAGATCTTCTCGTATAGTTGCCACGGTCTGGAGCGTTTTGCCACGAGGGTGGGCGAAGTGCTTAATCAGGGACGTGTTGAGGGTGGTCGGCGTAAAGAGATAGTGAGTAATATCAAAATCATTTCGTACCCGAATCAGTTTCCAGAGCAGTCTCATTTTGGCCAGAAAATCAAAATGGCCATTCGTAAAAAGCGGGACTTCGTGGACACTTTCCGGAAGGCCGGAGAGTTTTTCTGGAGTAGTGAGGAGAGTGAGACTGTGCCCGTGCACTTCTCTTCCGAGAAAGTAGGCAAAGTTTTTGGAGGCTTCATCCCACGGCGGAACGAGAGGGCGAGTGGCAAGGAGGATTTTTTTTAGCATAGGGTTAACGATAGATTTGTTTGGTTTCCGTGCCTGTTCCTACGGTGATGATCGTTTTTTCGTTGTCTGTAGTAGTGATAGTCGGTATGATGGTTTTTGTTTCGCCCGGAGCGACAGTAAATGCTTCTTGGTAGGACGTCTCAATATCTTCAAGAGCGTGGTGAGTTATGTAGTAGGTGAACTCACTTTCTTGGGTATGATTTTCTACGGTAAAGGCGAGACTTGTGGGGTTTTTTGGATCGGCAAATGACAAAGTCCACCAGCTTTTGTCACGGTCGGGATCGAGCTCGCGCTCATTTTGCCAAAAAAGAAAGGCTGCACAGAACGTGAAAAGAAGGATAAAGACCAGGATGAAGTGTTTTTCAGAGAGGGGAGTGTTCATTTGGTGCGAGCATAAATATGAATATCTGTTGAGGTGTAGATGCGGGAAAAGTTAGTGGAGTTTTCAAAGGGAGTGACGTCAAAGTTGGGATTGACGACCACGAGATTGGTCCCTGTTTCAGTGTAACATTTTTCACCACGAGCAGTATTGGGGACAGAAATCATGAGGAGGGTGCACTGTTCCCGGTCAGGATTGTCCTCATAGCGTTTGAAGAAGCCACGGGATAGAGGGAAGCCGTAGTCACGAAGGAAAAAAAGCTTCATCCAAGCATCACCGACAATGTAGTTGTGATCTTTGAGAATCATATCTGTTGTCGTAGCATGGGCGGCCAGATAGCGGGAGGCAGCAAAGGTTTGCAGTACGGGCAACGCCTTACTTTCTGGCAGGAGCGCCTGGTTGTTGTCGTACGAGCCACTCCCCGAAGCAAAAACAAAGAGTGTGAGAGAGAAGATAAGAAGCGTAAGAGAAGGGAGAAAAAAACGTTTTTTTTCATGGAGTAAGAGCGCGAGACTACCAACCAAGGCAAAGGAGGCGAGAATACCAAGCGGAAAAGAAAGATACGCACCAATGCGATTGGATGGGATATTGATGAAGAGCCAGTGGGGCTGCATGGTCATAGTGAGGAGCACGAGTCCCCAGCCAAGGAGAAAGGCACTGGCGTAGCGGGTACGAGTGCGAAGAAGACCGATCAAAAAGAGACCGGCAAGGCCAAGAGCCACCCGTGCCTCACCGGAAGAAAAAGTAACCTGAAAGAAAGAGAGTCCGGTGCGAGTGGTCTTGGTCGGTGTTCCGAGAGCGGTACCGACAGCGTGTGTTTCGATATAGGTTGGCATGGCCACCAGAAAGAAAAACAAGCAGGCGAGTGCGGCGATGATGAGTGGTCGCGGCTTAAGAATGAGAGCGGTCCAGTGGCGAGTGATGGTTTCCAAGGTATCGTAGTGAAACATGAGATAGAGGAGAAGTGCTGCTCCCAGAGAGAAGAGGAGCATCAGGGTGCTTAAGTGATGAATGTAGGCCAGGGAGAAAGTCAGAAAAAAACCAAGAGCCAAAAAGTCGGATCTTTTTTCGCGGAAGGCACGCAAGTAAGCAAGGAGAATAAGGGGCAAGAAAAAATTCCCAAGGGTATTGCCGACAACACCTCCGGAAATAAATTTAGCCTGAGGAGATGCGAGCGTATAGAGTGGACCAAAAAGGAAAAGAGTGGCGAGAGCGATATTTTGCGGAGAAAAGGTGCTTTTTTTGAGGAAACGACTATGAATATTTTCGGCCAGCGCCCGAGCCAAGACTACGAGGGCGCAGAGAGACATGAGGTTGATGAGGGCGAGAAAGAGGATAGGGAAAGCAGAAAAGAAATCTTTTCCGGAGAGAATGTTGAGTGCAGCAAAGGGGAGGTGCTCGCCGATAATAAAATCTGCAATGGGTTCCGGTTCTGAAATGCGATAGGTTCCTTGCTCGGTAATGATGTCAGCTTTGGCGTATGTGGGAAGCACGCCGGTTTCAGCAATTTGTTTGGACCAGTACATGTGGTGCCCGAGGTCTGTGGCGGTTGGCAGGATAGCATGAGAGAGGTAGACGGTTTTGATGAGAACCGTGAGCAAAAGCAGTGTCACAAAGAGCCAGCCCTGGTACTTGGAGAATGACCAGGTTGGTGATGGTAAGGGAGAGGGCGTCACATCTTTACGTGAGAGAAATCTGTGTGCAGCACTACAGGCAAGCAGTGTAACAAAGAGACTAAGTGAGAGGGAAGTTTTGGTAAACGGTACCCCTGACTTCCCAAGGAGTATCATGAGAAAATTGAGGAAGCCGAGACCGGTAGCGAACGAGAAAACCCATGTCTCAAGTGGTGAAAGGGCGGTATTTTTTTGCACAAAAACACGCAGGAGGAAAAATCCCGGAAGAAAAAAAAGGGCAGCGATTGAACACAGAAAAAAAATGGTATCGGGAACAAAGGCCATACTAGTGTTTCATACGTGTTGCAAGTGCCTCTACATACTGTTTTGAAATGGTTTGCCAGTGGAAATGCTCTCGTGTATAGATAGCAGCCCGTTTGCCAAGTGCTTCACGCGCTGCGGTATCACCAAGGAGTGTCTCTAGCGTATTGCGCCACGCTTCTTGATCACCCGGTGGCACCAAGAGTCCATTCTCACCTTCTATAATAGCATCTTTTAGACCCTGGAGATTGGCGCTGACCACCGGTCGGCCACAGAGCGCTGCTTCAATGACGGAGATACCAAATCCTTCCATGGTACCCGGCACCACGATGTTCGGAGAGATGACGATATCGGCCGTATGGTAGAGCAGTTGTATGTTTTCCCAGGGGAGATTAGTGAGGAGCTTGACGCGTTTCTCGAGCCCGAGTTCACTCACGGCACGTTCGCAGGCCGGGTAGATGTCCGAGTCACCAGGGGTGCTTTTTTTTACGACTGCTCCCGCTGTCACCAAGAGGACGTTGTCGGGGAGGAGGGGCATGACATGCCGTATGAACCACTCATTTCCTTTGTGCTCCACGTAGCGACCAACTCGTACCAGGACATATTTTTGAGAGAGATCTTCGCCAAGAAATGTCGCTAATTCCGTACGAGTGAAATGACCGTCGAGCAGCTTCGGATCAATGCCGTTGTTGATGACGACGCATTTTTCCGCTGATAGGCCTATCTTCTCAGCAACCTCTCTTGTCTCCTGACTCACGGGGATATAGAGACTGAGTGTTTTCAAACAGGGGATATTCATCCATGCATAGAGTGTCGGTAGCAATCCTTTTTTGGTGGCAAAAGTAAGGTCAAGACCGTGGAGTACGACCGCAATCGTTTTTTTCCAAAAGAATATTCTAAAAGCGAAACCCAAGGGCGCAAGGACGCCATCACCCAGGAGTACAGCATCATATTTAGGAATCAGGAAAAGTCCCTGAAAGAAAGTACGAATGGTGAAAAACGGCAGGGCTGCTTTGCCGCCATGATTGGCCAGTGTCTGGACAGTAGCGTGCCGTGGCAGCCATTCGGCCAAGGCCGCATTTTGATTCTCAATCCCACCAGTAATTGGGGGAAAGGCTCGAGAAATAAACAGTATTCGCATGAAATTTCTTATTTCTAATTTCTAATTTTTAAACAAGGTCGAAATTTCAAAATTGAAAAATTCAAACATTGAAAATTGATTGGAAATTGAAACTTGAGAATTGAAAATTAGTTCAAAATATGTCTTAATTTTAGCCTTTTTTCACCATTCCGTCACGGGATTGACTTTTATATGAAAAAGGAGTATAATATAAGGCTGTTTAAAATAGCGAAAAATTCGCGCCTGCGCCTCGGGGGTTCTGGGGTTGGGAGAAGGAAATGAGTGACGAAATCACTGCTTTCAACGAATGGCAGCAACGATATGCCGCTAGTCAGCACCTCTTGAGTGGACTACTGGAAATCCAGATACAAATTAAAGAACAGGAGAGGAGGGTCAATGAATTCCTCGGTTTGCCCCCTTCGCATCCAGCGATGCTGTTTGAAAAGCTTGCTGATATGGCTCTGACTGACAATACGCTCGCGATATTGCATAGTGCAGGCGTCTTTACCTTGGGTGACCTCATCCAACGTACTGTGACACAGTTGCTCAGAGAACCAATGTTTGGTCGTAAACAACTTAACGAAATCAAGCAGTTGCTAGCGGAGCTTGGAAATCTCGAGCTTGGGGCAAAGCTTGAGAACTGGCCGCCGCCTGATCTGCTGAAGGACTGATTCGATTTGGGGAAGGAGGTGCAATGCATCACCTTCTCCGCACTCTTGAGTACTGGTTTTCAAACAAGTTTTCAAGAATACAAAAAATCCCTCGTCATAATGACTTGGGATTTTTTGTTTTTCAACATTAAAATATTGAAAATTGATTGGAAATTGAAAATTAGAAATTGGAAATTGCCGTCATCGGCTGTAGCGTTCTTTTTTCATCTGATACATCATATCCTCGGTCAGTTTGCGGTTGCTTTTGATCATATCAGCAATAAAAGCAAAAATGAGCAGTTGGATACCGATGATGAAGAGAATGCTCGAGGAGAGGAGGTAGTTCAAATACGGAGTGACTTTGAAACCACTGCCAAAGTACTGAACTAAAAACGCAATGAAGCCTACGAGAGCGATAGCGATGAGGAAGAGTCCCGGGACGCCAAAAAACTTCATGGGACGCACATCACGCACGGCTTTTAGGATGATGCGGGCGCTGTTGTTCACGAAACTATAGACGCTTTTGACGATCTTTGATTTGCGATCGGCGAAGTAGGTGACCTGGACAGGTACCCAGAGGACGCGCAGGTTTTTGCCGATGGCATCGATGATGGTTTCTTGGGTATAGGTGAAACCGGTCGGATTATTGAGACGAAGGAGGGTCTCGCGGCTATGAGCACGGAAGCCACAGGTCAGATCATCGGTTTTGACATTGAGAAAGGATCCGACGAGCGAGGCGCCGAGACGATTGAAAAAATCTTTGATCCAAGGAATATTTTTGGCGCTTGATTCTCGAAAACGGTCGCCCACCACCATATCTGCTTGATTGTTGAGAATCGGGTCAATGAGCTTTTGAATTTCTGCCGAATCAAACTGACCGTCCGCATCAATGTTGACCATGATGTCAGCGCCGACACGCAGAGCGTTTTCACTGGCCGTGGCGAACATGACGCCCAGTTTACGGTTGATGCCATGGCGAAGGACAAAGTCTGCGCCGGCCTTTTCGGCAACGGTAGCAGTCTGGTCACTCGAACCATCATCAACAATCTGTATGAGCACTTCATCTATGCCGGCGAAATGGCGCGGCATGTGACTGATAGTGGTACCGATGACAGCCTCCTCATTGTAGGCCGGAATGTTGATGACGAGACGCATAATGCAAAAGTTAAAAGTTGAAGGTTATAAAGTGGAGAGGTAAGAGAGAGTTACAAGTTGAAAATTATAAAGTTAGAAAGTTGAACGTTATAAAGTTATAAGGTGAGGGGAAATGCTTATCCTTTTGTCTTTTTTATGAGGAGCTTCGGGTCAACACACTGCATATCACAACGCTCTCGGGCACCCTCCAGACCATTTTTGACCAAGTCTTTCTGACAGAGTTGCAGCTTTTCCTGACAGGCGGATTTGCGTTCGTGGAAGTATCCGATATTGAGTTCATAGCCGAATGAGGGAAGCACGAAATAGGCCACGGTCACGAGACCGGCCAGCCAGATGATGAGTTTGATGAGGGAAAACATGAGGAGTCAGCAATCAACGATTAACTTTAGCGGCCGATGCCCTTGTAGATAATACCAGATTTAGCAAAAGATGCCTTATCAAGACAGTTTTTGCCATCGATAATAACCTTGATGCCGTGCTTTTTCAAGAGAGCTGGTGTCAGCACTTCTTTAAATTCCCGGTGATTGGTGACCAGTACGAGTGCCTGAGATTTCTTGAGTAAGGCTTCGAGCGTTTTGACACTGGATTTCTTTTTGACATGCGGATCAAAAGTGTCTACTTTGGCGTGATGCTTTTTCAAATGTTCGATAACCTTGAAAGCAGGGGATTCGCGGACATCATCGATATCAGCTTTGTAGGAGAGTCCGAGTACACCGACAGCCGTCCCATTGAGCGGGAGTTTCACCTGATTGAGGGCGTCTTGCAGGAGCTCGACCGTATAGGCGGGCATGCCGTTGTTAATTTCTCGAGCAATCTTGAGAAACTTGTGATCAAAGCCGGACTGTTTGGCTCGTTCGATGAGGTAGTAGGGATCGACAGGGATGCAGTGCCCACCGACGCCGCACGACGGGAAATGTGCCATAAAAGCGAAGGGCTTGGTGGCAGCGCCTTCGATGACGTCTTTGACATCGATGTTTAAGACATCAAAAGACCGAGCCAGCTCGTTTACGAAGGCTATGTTGATATCACGGAAGGAATTTTCGACAATCTTGACCGCTTCGGCTTCGCGAATGGACTTCATCTTGCGGATGGTGCCATCGACGATCGAGGCATAGAAATCATGGGCGAGAGTGAGTCCCTTGGCATCAAATGAGCCGACTACACGGGGAATGTTTGTCACATTCCATTTGAGGTCTCCCGGATTGATACGCTCTGGACAGTGGGCGAGATAGAGGTCTTTCCCGATAACATAACCAGCTTTCTCAAATATCGGTCGTACGATTTCCTCACTAACACCGGGATTGACGGTGGATTCGAGGACCACGAGCGCGCCACGTTTGGCATGTGTAGCGATGAGTTTAGAGGCAGAAATAACGGGCGTCAGATCCGGGTAAAAGGATTCGTCGACCGGTGTCGGGACACAGATGAGAATGATATCGGCTTCTTTGAGTTTCTTCCCATCACTCGTTGCTTCAAAAGGAAAACGCCCGATATTCTCTCGAAGAAAAGTGTCTTCAATAGGGCTCTTGCCCTGATTGAGCAGTGCTATTTTTTCTTCGTTCGTATCATATCCGATGACACGGTATCCTCGTTCGCTTGAGCGGACGGCGAGTGGTAATCCGACATATCCAAGACCGACAACAGCAACCGTTTTCTGATCCTTTGAAGCCATAGCTTGAGTTTAGGGATAATATGTTCTATTGTACGAAATATTAACCCTGCTGACAAGGAAAAAGTACGACACATTTTTTCCAATGAAAGCGACCAAATTTCTTTCCGCGTATGTTTTTAACAGAGCGAATAGAGCGAGCCATCGTGCGTGCGACCGTACTGCATCATGCACAGAAGCGTCGGGTGAGTGGAGTACCGTATATCGTGCATCCATACTCCGTGGCATTTCTTCTCGCACACTATATCGACGATGAGGACGTGATTATCGCCGCCTTGCTCCACGATACGCTCGAGGATGTGCCGGAATATTCCGCCGCACTCCTCCGTGAAGAGTTTGGTGATCGGGTGTGTGCCATCGTTCTTGAAGTGACCGAGGATTTCACGCAAGCCGAAAAGGAGGATCATAGTATTCGGGGTACCAATTGGCGTGCTCGCAAAGAGCAGTATCTCCACAATCTCTCAAATGACAGTCAGGAGGCACTCCTGGTGGCCACAGCAGACAAAATTCACAACATGCGCAATACCCTGGATGAATATGGTATTCACGGTACCGAGGTGTGGGATAAATTCAAACGAAACGCAGACAATCTCATTTGGTTCTATACCGAAGCAGCTCGTGTTATCTCCGCCCGTCTCACACATCCGTTAGTGGATGAGATGAATCGACTTCTCCTTGATCTGCAGGCGACGGCTCCAAAAAAATAATGGGGTATGTTTGTGTTTCATTCATGATGACTAGGAATGCGTATTTGGTACGTGGTGTCTTTTTTCTTTGCATCAATCTGCTACAATAGAAACATATGCCCGGCAGTGAAACTTCGACTGGCATTGTTAGAAGCTCTCAATTATAAGCGTATTGTTTAAAAGTAATAAATTATTTAGTTACTAGCGACATCGCTTACAAGGTGTGTCGAAGTTCTACTGACCGGGTATGCGTATTGGTATCAATGCTTCATTTTTACGGAAACCCGGCACAGGCATCGGCCAGGTGACTCTTCATTTTCTTCAAAAATTAGTAGAATCAACCATCAGCAATCAGCAATCGACGTTTGTTCTGTACACCGAAGAGCCGATCGACATGAGGTTGCCGGAGAATTTTCAGGTGCGCAGCTTCCTGCCGTTTTGGAAGCGTGATGATTTGCTTCGCAAGGTGTTATGGGAGCGCCAGGTCGCCAAAGAGGCAAAAAACGACGGGTGTACGGCGTTTCTGAGTCTTTATCAGTGTTCGACGGTGTTTCAAAAATCATCCATGAACCACACGATGGTGGTACATGATCTGATACCGAGGCTATTCCCGGAGTATCGAGGAAATTGGCGACAGCGCTTTCACTGGCGGGCTACCGAGAAGGCGATACGCCGAGCCGACCGTATCGTAGCAGTGTCACAGGCTACGGCAGATGATTTGGTAGAATTTGGTATTGAGCGGGCACAGGTGCGTGTGGCGCATCCGGACACGGCACCCTTGTTTCAGGAACTTCCTTCTTCGGAAGAAGAAAATCGAGTGATGACTGAGTATCACTTGGTGCCGGGATATATCTATCATGGTGGTGGGTTGGAAATTCGAAAAAACACAGCAGGATTGCTTCGTGCCTATCAGTTGCTTCATGAGCGGGAAAAAAAGGGAACCTTGCCATGTCCTCTTCCGCCACTGGTTATCTCCGGAAAGATTTTTTCAGAGAATAATCCTTTGGCGACACCGGTAGTGCGCCTTATTCAGGAACTTGATCTTCATACCAAGGTGCGTCTGCTTGATTTTGTTCCAGAGAAAGATTTGCCGTCACTGTACAGGAATGCTCTTTTTTTCGCCTATCCTTCTCTCTATGAAGGGTTTGGTTTGCCGGTTTTGGAGGCGAGACGGATGGGGATACCGATTCTGACGGCAGACAATTCCTCGTTACCGGAAGTGGCTGGTGAGGCGGCGCTCTATATTGATCCCGAAAATCCGGTCTCTCTTGCTGCTGGAATGGAACGATTGATACATGAACCTCTTTTGCGACAGGAACTGGCGCTGGCAACAAAAAACATCCCCGAAAGTTTTTCGTATCCTCAATTTGTGAAAACAATTATTGATTCTTTTGAGTAGGATTTTTTTTATGACACTTACCTCATTGTTGCCAGCAGGTCTTTTTTTAAAGCAGGAGAAGAGCCTCCTTCTTTTAGGAAGTGTAGTCCTTGCTGTGTCTGGTATTATTTTGCAAAACCAAGGAATCCTTCCTCTTGATCCGGTGTCATTTTTCTTCTTTTCCTTTATTCTTTTTCTTTTGGGGGTCTATCGTCCCGGATGGTTGTTTCTGCTATTTATCGCGATGCTGCCACTCGAAACTCTTAACGTCGCTCCTTCTCTCTTGGGTGGGATGGCTCTTCGTCCCTATCAGTGGCTCGGGGGCATCGCGCTTGGTTCGGTTTGTATCCGGTTGGTTTTCGGGAGACTACCATTTCGATTTTTTGAACCGCGATGGTTTGATCTGTTTCTTCCACTGGTGGCGGTTGGCGGATTCTTTTCTTTGATGACCGCTCCCGCCATGGGAAGCGCCCTCAAACAGGCCATCATTGTCGTATCATTTGTCGGTTTGTATTTCTTGGGACGGATTTTCTTTCGAACACGATTTGATATTCTGCAAGCCATGCCATTTTTTTTGGCATCATCGGTGGTCGTGCTCTTGTATGCCGTATGGCAAAATGGGCAGGCTCTCTTGGGGCGGGAGAGTTTTCAGGTGATGGTAGGGCGTCCCAATGCAACGTTTAGCGAGGCAGATTGGTTGGGGCTTTTCGTGATTGTCGTACTGGGTGCCTTGTACGCTTTTGGTACAGCACTGGGAAATCAGTGGAAAAAAAGAACGGAACGGATACGCGCCTCTGTTTGGCTGGGCATACTGTGGATTTTTCTCGGACTTTCTTTCCTTGTGCTGATTCTTACGGTGGCGAGGAGTGCCTGGTTGGGTGCTGCCGCGCTTTCGGGGCTGTATGGCGTGGGACTGCTTTTTTTCTCAGGAGTGTCCGGTGTCCGGAGCGGGGTGAAACGAGTACTGGCGAGCGCTCTCTTTGCTGGTTCTTCCCTGGTGGTTGCCTTAGCCGTGGTGGTTTTCTTTCATCTGAGTCCATTTCAGCTGTTTCATCGTATTCAAAGTACGGGTACTGGTTTGCAGCTCGTGACGGTGTCGTGTCTCTCGGATGTCGTGTTACCAGAGCGGGTGACACAGGTGGAAGAGCTCAGCGCACTTGGCTGTTCACATATTCCATTGGAACAGAGAGTAGCTGAGGAGGAGGCAGGACATTTTGTGAAGGAGGTATTTCGTGATGATCCCAATATCGCCCTGCGGAAACACATTTATCAAGAGGTTTTCACGCTCCTTCGAGAGCATGCTGTTTTGGGAATCGGTTGGGGTAGCGTTGCACTCACCCTCGGAACAGACGGTCGGGGAGCCGGGCTCAATGCCAGTAATATTTTTTTGGAAGCCTGGCTCGGGAGCGGCCTCCTTGGTTTTGTGGCGCTGGTATCATTCTCTCTCTTGCTGCTTCTGGCATCGCTTAGGTGGTATAGAGACACGGCGGCTGCTCAGGAAGAACGATTGTTTGCTCTGACCCTGTTTGCTCTCTTATCGGGAGTGTTGGTATTCAATCTTTTTAATTCAGGGATGCTGCTAGGATTTTTCTTTATCCTCCTCTCTATCACCGCGCTTGCTCTCGAAAGACTGCCGTGGTTGCGACAAACGAACACATCACTATGAAACACGTACGAGCCATTGATATCCGCCTCCTGGGGAAAAAAAGAACCGGTGATGAATCGGTATTCTTCAATCTCACCAAAGAGCTACTCGCCTTGGATAGGACCAATGAGTACCTACTCATGACCGATGAAAAGCGTCCTGAGGCTCAGCGCGCTCTGCTCACACGGCTGCAGTGTGAAGGACAGAAAAACGTCTCTTTGGTAGCGCTGTCCGGAAGCAATCGGTTTGTTTGGAATCTCGTCACACTGCCGTGGTTTCTTTTTCGTCATCACGTGGACGTGTATCATACGCAGTATATTTTGCCCTTTTTTGTGCCGCAGAGGACAAAGGTCGTCAATCATATCCATGATGTTTCTTTTCGGGCTTTTCCTGAGCTTATCGGGTGGAAAGATCGTTTTTTTCTGACCCTTCTCATCCCACGTTCTCTCAGGCGTGCCGAGAAAATTGTCGTGCCTTCGCAGTTTACCAAAGATGAAGTGATCCGATATTTTTCTGTACCCTCGGCAAAGATAGCTGTTGTACCCAATGCTCTCAGTGAGGAGTTTTTGGTAGGGGAGTGTTCTCCGGAAGAAGCTACGAGTCTGCGGGAGCGGTATCATCTCCCGAAGCGATATATCGTTGCTGTCGGTACGCTTCAGCCACGCAAAAATATTCCCACCCTTATTCGGGCGGTGGCTTTGTTACAAAAACGCCTTCCGGATATCGCTCTCGTGCTGATTGGGAATCGTGAAGGACATCATGTTGACCCGGCCATTGATACTGCCATCAAGGAGTGTGCGGTGACTCAGTCAGTGTTTTTTCCCGGCTATGTCGCACAGGAAGACCTGCCAGGGGTGATTCGTTTGGCCAGTGTCTTCGCCTTTCCTTCTCTCTATGAGGGCTTTGGTATTCCGCTCCTCGAAGCAATGAGCCAAGAGGTGCCAGTGGTCGCCTCCGATACACCGTGCTTACGGGAAGTAGCAGGAGCAGCTGCTCTCTATTTTGATCCCCGAAGTATTGCCTCTTGCGCCGAAAAATTGTATACTCTTCTTACTGATATGGAGCAAAGAGCCAGCGGTATTTCCCAGGGGAAAGACCGTCTCTCTCTGTATTCCTGGAAAAAAAGCGCTCAGCTTTTGGATGCTGTGTATCAAGAAGCGCGGTCATAATTTTCATTACGTTGCAACTATGAATCTGCCATTTCAAAAAAAGGAGACAGCGAGTCAAGGGTCTCTCGGAGACGGAGGAGTAAAGAAAAAACGCATCATTCGAATCGCTCTCTTCTTTTTGGCGCTGATAGTTATCGCCGGAGGAGCCTTTGTTTGGAAAACTGGACTGACGCTCGATAAGATTTCTGGTGGAGATGCTAATATCTTCAAAAGTATCGTAAAAACATTGCCCGGAGTGGAAAAGACACTGAAGGGTGAGAACGAAGGAAGGATCAATATTTTACTCCTGGGAATGCGAGGAGAAGGGGTAGTCGGTGGCGGGTTGCTGGCTGATACCATCATGGTGCTCTCTATTCATCCGAAGAATGGAGAAGCCGATACGAGCAAGGCATCGCTCATTTCTATTCCTCGTGATACCTACGTCAAGGTGCCTGGTCGTGACGAGCATCGGAAAATCAATGCGGTGTATGCTTTGGGAGAGGAACGTTCTCATGGGGGTGGCGGATTGGAAGATATGCGTACCATTGTTTCAGAAGTCACCGGTCTTGATATCCCGTATGGCGTAACCATCAATTTCCAGGGCTTCAAGGATCTGGTGAATGCTATCGGTGGTATCACCGTGCATCTCGATCAGCCGTTTGAAGAGGGTATGCAGTTTCGTGGGCTTGAAAAGCGCTGTGACGGCGTACGGTTTACGGTCTTTTCCGGGAGTTATGAAGAAAAGAGAATACAACGGAAAAATGGCACATACTATGCTAATCCAAAACGATACCCACTGTGTTTCGAAAAGATGACGTCCGAAGCGATTGCTGAGCTTGAATGTGGAGGAAATTTCAAGTTGCCGGCCGGTGATGTTGAGCTAGATGGTGACAAGGCGCTCTGTTACGCCCGGGCTCGTTATACTTCGAGTGACTTTGATCGGGCACGCCGTCAGCAGGAAGTGATCAAACTTATCAAAGCGAAGGCGCTTTCCCTGGGGACACTGACTGATTTTTCTAAAATCAATGCCATGTTGGATAGCTTGGGAAGCAATGTCACCACCAATCTGGAAGCCTGGGAGATGAAGCGCTTCCTCGATCTCTACCAGAAGGCTGGCGATGCCGGAAACATCAACCAGAAGGTGCTCGAAAACTCCGAAGAAGGACTGCTCTACAATCCTCCACAGACCAAAGAAACCGGGTATATACTTCTGCCTATCGGAGATAACTACGATCGTATTCACGAATTGTTCCGCAACTCACTCAATTACTAGAGGCTTTGTTTCGCCGTACATTCATGGAGAAAAAAGAACTCACTATAGCGATCAACGGATACCGAAGTCCAGAAATCCTGCGTCTGTGTCTCCGTTCGGTATTCAAGGAAATGGCTGGGACCGGTATAGCGTATGAGGTGCTGGTTGCAGACAGTGCGACGGAAGAAGAGACAGAAATGCTCATGCGAGAAGAATTCCCCGCAGTCGCCTTCTTCCCTTTCCGGGATAACGTCGGCTTCAAGACGCTCGTCAATACATCGATTGAAAAGGCGAACGGAGAATACATCTTTCTGATCAATAGTGATATTCTTCTCAGCGCGGAAACGGTACCCAAGATGCTGTCGTATCTCAAGGCGCATCCGGAAATCGGTCTGCTTGGTCCAAAGCAGTACAATTTCAACGGCAGCCTTCAGCAGAGTTGTTTTCACTTCTATCGTCCGGAAACTATTTTGTATCGACGAAGCTGGCTGGGAAAGCTTCCTTTTGGAAAAAAACATTTGCGTTGGTTTACGCTTGCCGATCAGGATCTTTCCCGACCCATACCGGTGGATTGGATTATTGGTTCAGCGCTGCTCGTATCCAAAGAAAAAGCCTTGGCAGTCGGACCCCTCGATGAACAATTTTTTCTCTACCTGGAAGATACGGACTGGTGCCGTCGATTTTGGGAGCACGGCTTTAAGGTGGTGCATTATCCCGATGCCTTTGTGTATCACTACCATGGCAAAGGCAGTGCTCGCGGGGGATTTTTTGGATCGCTTCTCTTTAATCGGTTGACTTGGTATCATATTGAGAGTGCTCTCCGTTATTTCTGGAAGTATCGCAGGAGACCGCTCCCAATCGTCAAATAATTTGTTACTATTTTGATTGTATGACCGAATCCGTAGGGGGAGAAAAACAAAAGGGACACCAGCTTTTTAAAAAGATGTTCAATACACTCTTTATCATTTTTTTATTTGGGGCAGTCTATTTTGGTGGGTATGAGCAGGGAAAAGAGGCGACGCTCGGGACAGGTGTCAGTGAGGCGGCTCTCTCTCCGGAAGACAGTATCATCATCAACAAACAGAATAAGGAGAACACTATTGATTTTTCGCTCTTCTGGAAGGTGTGGGAGATCCTGAAGGACAAATATGTCGATAAATCAAAATTGGATGCCCGAGAGCTCTTTTATGGGGCTATAGACGGTATGCTGTCAGCGACCGGTGATCCGTACACGACTTTTTTTAGCCCCAAGGAAAATCAAGAATTTAACGAGGATATTTCCGGTACTTTTGAGGGAATTGGAGCGGAAATGGGTATTCGCGATGATATCATCACTATCGTGGCTCCGATTGAGGGCATGCCAGCTGAAAAAGCCGGTCTGCTGCCGGGGGATAAGATAGTCAAAATAGACGATGTTCTCTCAAGTGGCTATTCTCTTGATGAGGCGGTCAAACATATCCGTGGACCAAAAGGCACCGAAGTGAAGTTGACTATTTTTCGGGTAGGCGAAGAGGATACACGCGATATTGTGGTGAAGCGCGACAAGATCTTGGTGAAAAGCGTTCGTTTTGAGATGAAGGAAGATATCGCCTATATCAAGGTGGTTCGTTTTGGAATGGAAACCGAAGAGGAGTTTCAGACCGCCGTGGAGCAGGCCTTGGCAGGACGTGCCAAAGGACTGGTACTTGATGTTCGAAGCAATGGTGGTGGGTATCTCGATACGGCGATTGAGATGAGTAGTCTCATGATGCCGGCTGGGAAGGTTGCCGTGATAGAGGAGGACGGTGCCGGGCGGAAGACCGAGCTCAAAACACGCGGAGGTGACGTCTTGAGTGGTATCCCTACCGTAGTACTTATCAATGAGGGGAGTGCCAGTGCGTCTGAGATCTTGGCGGGAGCCCTGAGAGATAATCGTGACAATGTCAGACTGGTGGGAAAGAAATCATTTGGAAAGGGGTCGGTGCAGGAGCTTATTCCGGTAGGGAAGGACACAGCGGTCAAGATAACAGTGGCTCGTTGGTTGACTCCTTCGGGAAAACAGATTCATAACACGGGTATTTCGCCTGATGTAGAAATCGGTATTACCGCGGAGGATCGCACAAACAAACGCGATCCACAATTAGACAAAGCCATTGAAGAAGTACGAAAGCTATCGTTATAAGTAACAGTCTCTTTACGAGTATGAACACACACGAAGCTTTTGTGGCAAGCTCTCCGAATCCTCGTGAGACGGCAGCGGATAGAGAGGCACAGCAGGAACTCATGCTGCAGCTGGGATGGCTGGCGCATCGGTGCCCAGGGTTGAGAGATGAGCAGGCACTCGAAGAGCAACTGCAAACAATGGCCAAAGATAATCCTGCGCTTCAGGCGCAAATTGCTCGCTCCAACGCAGAAGAAAAGCAAACTATTGTGCTCGACGACATGATTGGTGCTTCGTCAGAGGCCGCCTGGTTTCGGATACATTTTCCCAACGATAAAAGCGCGCCGCTTGCTCGTGAGTATGCAATGGTTCTCAAACAGTTTATTGCTGCTCCAGAGGAGGCCTACGTGGAACTGGACAGGCTTTTTGCGGAGAGTATCACGACACACTAGGAAAGCGGTCTTGACTGAGAGAAGGACTTTTTTTACAATGGAAGCCGGATAATTGGTAATGGAAAATCGTATGAAAAAAGTAACAGTGACGCCACTGGGAGAAAACGTCCTCATCCAACCGGAAAAAGCTGAACAAAAAACGGAGGCGGGTATCTACCTCCCTGAGACAGCCAAGGAGGAACGCTCTCAGTTTGGCACGGTCATCGCCATCGGTGAGAGTGATAAGATTAAGGTCAAAAAGGGACAACGGGTTATTTTTCGTCTTTATGGCGGTGAAGAAATAACTGTCTCGGGTGAGAAGTATCTCCTCACCAATTACAAGGATGTTTTGGCCGTAGTGGCAGCATAACATGAGAGGAAAAAAGAATTACGTAACTTATTACGTAATTCTTTTTTGTTGTGCGATCAACCTGTTTTCTCTTGTGGGACCACTATCGGAACTCTACGCTATGGCTCAAGCGGTAGGGGCGACCCCGCTTTCAGGTGATCATTGCCGCTTAAGGTTTTGGCGGTAAAAATATTGAGATCGCTCAAACGGACACCACCCTGAAATGAGGCGAGCTCAGACTCCCCGTAGACAAGAATGTTTTTTCCCGGAGGAATTTCCCGAAAACGCTTTTCAAGCTGGGAAAGAGGGATGTTGACGGCGCCCTTCAGGTGCTTTTTTTGATAGTCTGCTTCTGACTGAATATCCAGAATATACGGGGTAGGAGTACCCTGTATAAATTCGAGAGCCTGGGGTGGAGCCAAGTAGGTTATTTTTGATTGATCAAGAAAAGAGTTTGGGTCACCGGAAGAGAGTGTTTGATTTCCGCTTCGTTTCCATTCTTCGATACCACCTTGCAAGAGAAAGGCGCGGTAGGATTTTTGTCTCAAAATGTTGCTGACAGCCTCTTTGCGTTCGCGATCCCGTTCGGAAAAAACAATAACAACGATTGTATTCGGGTCAGCCGAGTAAGAATTGAGGGCGCTCGGTGAGGTGAGGAGTGATTGCGGAATGTGTTCGCCGACATAGCTTTCCTGATCACGGACATCAAGCAGTACCACGTGTTCATTGTTGAGGATTTTTTGGCGCACAACAGCTGCCGTAATGAGAGGAATATCTTTGGCAGGATCTTCGGAATCGACGCTGTCTTGCACAACCGGTACGTCCTCAGGAGTTTTGTCCCAAAAGGCTCGGACACTAAAAAAGATTCCAACCAGAAACACGAGCGACCCTCCGATGAGTACGGCGCGAGCATTTCTGTTTCCCTGTGGCTGATTGACTCGCATAAGAGTGATTATTGGAGGAGTGTTCCGACAAAGGATTCATTCCCACGAATGAAATCGGCGATGGCGACCGCTGTTTTGCCTTCAAGCTGGACTGTTTCCAGAAAGATAATACCCGAACCGGTCTGGACGCCTATTTTCTCACCGATTTCAAAAACGGTACCGAGCGGGTGAACGATGTGGGCATTTTGTTTTTGAAAGGAGAGTGTGATGAGTTTCAGGCGGAGGAGATTATTGTCTCCCTTGAAGTAGGTGAAGACACCCGGCCACGGATAGAGAGCCCGATACCGATTGTAAATACTTTCTGCATCGCTAGACCACAGTATCCGACCGTCTTCTCGCTCAATAAGCTGGCACAGAGTCGCTTCTTCGTTGTTTTGTTTAATGGGGGTGATGCGCCGTTCTATCCACTGCGGCAGGGTTTCGAGAAGGAGATCCGTACCCGTCACTGTCAGTTTTTGGAGGAGGCTACTATGGGTATCATCTCGGTCTATGGCGACACTCTTTTGGGTGAGGATATCCCCGGTATCCATACCGGTATCCATGAGCATGATCGTGACACCGGTTTCGGTTGCACCCGCAAGAAGGGCGTTTTGAATAGGTGAGGCACCCCGCCAAAGTGGGAGCAGGGACGTGTGGACGTTGATGCAGCCAAATCCGGGCAGCTCAAGCAGAGCGGCTGGTAAAATTTTTCCATACGCAGCAACGACAATAAGATCAGGCTTCCAGTTTGCGATGGCCTGTATGGCTTCGGCATCCATTTTGACCGGCTGTAAAAGGGGCAGCGCTTCACGGAGAGCGAGCTCCTTGACTGGGCTGGGAGTGATTTCTTTCTTCCGGCCGGACGGTTTATCTGGCTTGGTGACGACACCGACTACGTTATATTCATTTTTGAGCAGTGCAGCTAGCAGCGTGGCTGAGAGTTCCGGTGTTCCCATAAAAACGATCCGGACCTTGGGTGTTTCAGCTGGGGTTGGTGTAAGAATCCTGACGGGAAGCGTCAGCGATTCTGCGAGTGATTTTTTTCCGGTAAAGAAGGGGGCAACGCGTTTAAACCAGGTCTTCATAAGAGTTTTCGGTCAATGTATGTATTTGTTTTTGTTTGAGAAAACGATTGAGAATAAGCACACCGTCCAAATGGTCGACTTCGTGTTGAATGACCGTGGCGAGAAATCCCTTGGCTCGCAGTTTTTTGGGAAGTCCTTTCTCGTTCTGATATTTTACCGTCACGGTTTCGGAGCGCAAAATAGGGAAAAATTCACCAGGAAGACTGAGGCAGCCTTCTTCGGAAACTATTTTTTCTTGAGAACGGGAAGTGATTTCTGGATTGATAAAATAGTATTCTTTCTTATCTACTTCAGCCACAGCAAGACGGAGAGAAAGACCAATCTGGGGGGCGGCCAGCCCGACCCCGTGCTCCTTGTGCATGGTCTGAATCATTTTTGGGAGGAGCGATTGGATTTCCGGCGCGAGCGGATCAACCACCTTTTTGGTCTTGGTGAGGAGCATCTGGGTTGTTTCACCGGTAACCAGGGGCAACATAGGATCTTTAGAGAAGAGTAAGCGGGTCCATGTCGATGATGCACTCGCGGCTGCTCTTTTTGAGCAGTGTGCGAAGCTCATCGGTCAGAGGAGTATCAGCGGGAAAACGGAGGAGAATACGTGATTCGTAGCGGGCTTTTTTCTTGAGGAACGTCGCCGGTCGAGGTGGGGAGAGACGGTACTCTTTGGGGAGTTTTTTTTGTAGAGCAGCAGAGAGACTGTGGGCGGTATCGGTGACTTCCTTTTCGGTCTTTCCCTGACAGAGGAGGGATAGAAATCTGAAAAAGGGTGGATAGCGGAGTTCATCTCGCTCGGTCAGCATGTGTTCGAGCATCTGACGACTGTCTTTTTCTGCTATTTTTTGAAAAAAAGCACCTTCGGGACGGAATGTTTGTACAAAAACTCGCCCGGTGTGCTGTTTTGCTACCTGGCGAACCGCTCGTGAAAGGTCTCGGAAAAGTCGCTCGTCAGCCTGAAAATCAGGGAAAAGAAGCAGACTGTCCGCATCAATCATAGCAATGAGCGTGAGTTTCGGCAAGGGAGGATCCTTGAGGATCATTTGCGTGCCAATCAGGATATCAATGTTTCCATGGCGTCCGTCTTGGTAGACTTTTTCAAGTGTTCCGGCTGTTTTGAGGGTAGTACTGTCGATACGGGCTGTTGTAGCATGAGGAAGAAGGCGGCGAACCTCTTTTTCGATTCTTTCCGTACCAAAACCGACATGGCGAAAGACCAGGTGACCACAGGTGGGACAGCTAGGAAAGAGTCCGGTGGTATATCCGCAGGCAGCGCAGTGGAAGGTGCCTTCCTTGGTGCTACCGAGGGGATGGCTGCATTTTTGACAACGAAAGACACTTTTGCAGCTCTCACACACGGAAAAAGCATTGAGACCCTGGCGGTTTATATAGAGAAGCGCCTGTTCGCCTCGGTCAATGGCATCGCGGAGTGAGAGGGCGAGCGCTTCGGAAAGAGGGGAGAAATTTCTCCGGTAACGTTCCAATTTGAGATTGACGATGGTGAGTGCGGGTGTGATGCTTGCGTGTTCCGAAAGAGGTCGGAGGGGGAGGAGGAGTTTCTTTTGAATATGGTACACACTTTCAACGCTCGGTGTTCCGGACACCAGAAGGAGCTTCGCCTGGGTAATAGAGGCAAGTAAGGACGCTACTTTCTTGCCGTGGTAGCGCGGGCTCATGTCCCACTGTTTGTAGCTCTCGTCCTGTTCTTCCAAGACAATGACCGCTCCCAGTTTTTGGAAGGGAGCAAAGAGACCCTGTCGAGTGGACAGGATGAGACGCGCTTCGCCCGAGCGAATACGTTCCCAGGTAGAAAAAGACGCGCCGGGTGAGAGCTTGCTGTGAAGGACGGCAGTTTCGCTGTCAGAAAAATAATCCCGGAGCATGTTCTCCCATCCAAAGACGAGTGTGATTTCGGGAACAATGATCAAGACTTGCTCTTTCTTGATGAGGGCTTTCGCTATGAGGGCAATTGTTTTTTTAGGATCCGGAAGGAGGGATGTGTCGAGAAAGCGCGGCAAAGGATTTTCTTCGAGAAAGGCTTTGATGATGTGCTGTTCTTCTTTTGTGGCACGCAGTGTAAGCTGTTTTCGCTTTTGAAAGACTTGTTTTTTACGGGAGAGTACTTTTTTAGGAAGAAAGTGCTTGAATGTTTTTCCGAGAGGGGTGAAGTATTCTTCGCTCACTTGCTCTGCGAGAGTACACTGGTCGGTAGTGACGACGGACTCTTCAAGCACACGGTTGATATATTTCATCCAGTGCGGCTTGGGGCCTGGCAGCACCTGACAATCAAAAACAATACCTTCACTTGTCTGAGGACCAAAAGAAATAGAGACGAGTGATCCGGGAGTGATGGGAACATCACTGGCATAGGTAAACAGGGGTGACCGGTTGAGAGGAAGGATAACCAAGGGTGCCACTTCGAGTCGGTATAGAAGAGATTTTTTCATATAGTGCATTGTACCAGAAAAAGCTACTCTTTTCTTATCGGACGTGGAGGCGGGGTGGTTTTTGGTAGCAAGTGACGTCCATTGTTTGATTTTTTGGCTCATTTCAGCTACGCTAGCTTACATGAATAAGACCAGAAGACTTTTTGTAGGTATTCCGCTCTCGCGAGAGCTGAAAAAGCGTTTGGGACAGGAGATGGCCGCGTTTCCGGCAACTGCTTCGCTTTTGACGCGCGAAGAAAACCTGCATGTCACTGTGTTCTTTCTCGGCTTTGTCCATGAGGAACAGGTGGCCGACGTCTGTGCCCGAGTAGGTGCGGTCTGTGCAGATTTGGAGAGTTTCGAGCTCGAGTTTACCGGGATTCAGCTTATGGAAAGTGCTGAAAATCCCAAAATGATCTGGTTACTCGGGGAAGCGAGCGATGGTCTGAAAACGCTCCGACAAGAGATTGAGAAAGAATTTGCTTCGTTTGTGGTTGAGAAAAAAGCCTATCGGCCGCATATTACTTTGGCCAAAATTAAAAAACAGAAATGGTTGGCACTCCCAGAGCAGCCGGTACTGAAAGAAAAACTGAATCTGCACGAATCTGTCGACACGGTTTGTGTCTTTGAGAGTCTCTCACTCGACGGAAAGCGTCGTTACGAACCGATTGATACATTTCCGCTTCTGTAAATAAAAAAGTAGGTCCGCGGTACGGAACTACTTGAGATATGGCCAGCAAATAACGGCAATGATTGCGAGCAGTACGATGGAGATGGCGAGACTGAGTGCATCCTGCACGAATTGATCGCGCTCCAGCTCTTCGTACTCGGAAGAAGTATCTTCATTCATTTGAGCCTCACGTATTGTCCAATTGTAGTTTACTCTATGTCGAAATTGCCTGTTGGTCAAGACGCATTTCCCATACTTGGAGTACCAATTTCAACATGGTCACGCCAGGACGTTCTTATCAAGGTAGATCGGTTTCTCATAGAGCCGAAATTCCATCGTATTGCGACCGTCAATCCAGAGTTTCTCGTACTCGCTGAAAACAATCCGGCGTTTAAGCGCTCTTTGCAAAGCGCTGACCTGTGCGTAGCTGATGGGTTTGGTATCGTGCTCGCTTCGTTGCTCTATGGTAAAAAAATCACACGTTTTCCAGGTGCGGATCTCCTCCATGAGATTCTCGCCATCGCCGAACGGGATAAACACGCTGTATACCTCGCAATAAAAAAAGACGGCCTCTCCTCATATGAGGAGATACAAAAATCCATCTTAAGAAGATTTCCTAAGCTTATTATTTCTGGTGCTGATATGGAAGTTGATTCGTATCAAGTATCAAGTATCAAGTATCAAGTATACGGAATACCTAATACAAAATACAGTATACTCTTTTGTAATTTCGGTGCTCCCGAGCAGGAATTGTTTCTCGAAAGTGTGCGTAACAATCCGGGTGACGTCCGATTGGCTCTGGGCGTCGGTGGAGCGTTTGATTTTCTCACAGGCAAACAAAAGCGCGCTCCACGCTGCCTGCGTGTCATCGGTCTCGAATGGCTCTGGCGTCTCATTCTCCAGCCCAAGCGGTGGCGTCGCATCTGGAATGCCGTGGTAGTATTTCCGGTGAAAGTGTTACGTGGAGAAAAGTAAAAGCGGCAGAATCCTTTCGGTTCCCGCCGCTCTGTTGTCACTAGTCTTTGCTAGCTTGTGAAGGTTCAATGACTCCCGTTGTTCCTGTAGATTCCGCACAGGCTGTGCGCTAGGCGACCCATGGCCTGGCCATCATCTCCCTTGTAGTAGTCCAGGGCGCCGAAGTAAACGGCACCCATGTTGAGAAGGGTGCCCCTGTACCCGAGATCGAGTCCTGAGGCTTGTTGGCCAAACGTCTTGTTCCACAACTCCTCATCAATTGAGAGTGTGGCCTTGTAGGTCTTGCCTTTGGATGCCTTGAGCGCAACGGCCACCTTCTTGCCTTCTTGTTGGGTATGCGCCGAAAAATCCGGCGCCACCTTCTTCAAGACCTCGATCTCGAGGCGATGGGCTACCGCTTCCTCGCTGCAGTATTCTTCGTCGTCTTGGTTGACGAAGACCGACATATGGGCAGCGAGAGCATGGAAGCCCTCATGACCCAAGAGCAGTCCTCGCGTCAGCGGTGCAAAAGGTTCTGGCCGGATGAAGATCCAGTTTCCACGAGCGTTGTAGCTGGCGCCCACTTTATGCTTGATGTAACCCTGATACCGTTCGGACCAGCCCGCACTCACCTTCTCATCTTCCGGGAGGAAGACGACAATGGTGACCATCGGGAGTCCTGTGATGGTCCGCACCATGAAGGTGTCGTTGGCCTGAGGAGCGGCAAAGGCCACGCCCTGATCCAGGTATTCTTTCACCTGGGTCAAGAGCGGTTCATTGGCTTTGGCAGCCAATTCGTCCAAGTCGTGTTTCCATGCCTGGTAGATCTGTTGACGCCTGGCCATCTGGTCAGGGTCGACCGGCACTGCCGCCGAAGTGGGAGAGTCGACGACTGCTACCGGAGGCGATTGCTTTTGCTCACCGCAAGCGGCGAGCAGACACAGGGACGCCAGGATCGTTGCAAAGAACCGCATGTTGCTACCCTCTCAGAACAGTTTTTGACGATTAGGGGCCGTCATAAATCCCCATCGACTTTTGAAGTTCGACTATATAAATTAACACATTTATATTTAAATGTCAATCCCAGTGACGAGAAGAGTAAAAAAGGCTATACTGAAGCATATTTGTGAATATTGTAGTTATGGAACCATCAAACAATAAAGTGAGGGTCAGATTTGCGCCATCGCCCACCGGAGTCCTCCACGTCGGCAGTCTTCGGACGGCCCTCTATAGCTACCTCTTTGCCAAAAAAGAGGGAGGTACATTTATACTGCGAATCGAAGATACAGACCAAAAGCGCTTTGTACCGGGATCGGTCGAAAGTCTCATCCGGGTCATGCAAAACATGGGCGTACACTATACTGAAGGACCATTTGAAAAAGCTGAACTGCCAGCGAACGCTACATCAGGGAGGGATTCACTTGTCTACCCGGGAATCACCGAGATAGGTGCTTATGGACCCTATATCCAGTCAGAGCGTTTGGAACTCTATGCCAAATACGCCCACCAGTTGCTCGACGAAAAGAAAGCCTATCGATGTTTTTGTACTGCCGAACGACTCGATGCTATGCGGGCCGAACTCTCCGAGCAGAAAAAAGCACCCAAATACGATCGTCATTGTCTCTTACTTTCCCCGGCTGAAGTCGAGAAAAACGTGGAGGAAAAAATGCCATTCGTCATCCGTTTTCTTATTCCGGACAACAGAGAGATCGCCTTTACTGATTTGGTTCGTGGCCAGGTGAAATTTCACACCAAGGACATTGATGATCCTGTCATTATGAAGTCTGATGGTTTTCCCACCTATCATCTGGCCGTGGTCGTGGATGATCACCTGATGGAAATCTCGCATGCCCTCCGTTCCGAAGAATGGTTGCCCTCCACACCAAAACATATCCTCCTCTATGAAGCATTTGGTTGGGAAATCCCACATATCGGACACTTGTCTGTTATCCTCGGTAAAGACGGTAAAAAGAAACTCTCCAAGCGCGATGGCGGAGTCTCTGTCGATTACTTTTTGTCCCAAGGGTATTTGAAAGAAGCGCTGGTTAATTTTATCGCACTCCTTGGTTGGAATCCGGGGCAGGGGAATACGCAGGAAATTTTTTCCATGGAAGAATTAGAGCAGTCGTTTGTTTTGTCCGGTCTTCACAAGGGAGGTGCGGTTTTTGATCTAAAAAAACTCGATTGGATGAACGGCGAGTATATCAAGAAATTATCTGTCGATGAGTTGTACAATCGGGCTCTTGCCGGGGGATTTCTCGACAAAGAACTCATCGTAGGTGCGCCGGAAGGTATGCGGAGCGAGAGTGCACTCAAGCGGGTACTGGCCGTAGAACGTGAGCGTCTCGCCAAGCTTGCTGATATCGGAGAGCTGAACCCGTTCTTTTTTGCTACTTTTCCGGTCTACGATACCCAGAAATTGCATTGGAAGGAAAATTCGGCCGATATGACACGCGCGGCACTTGAGCAGGCTCTCACGCTCCTTCAGTCGTTTGACGAAGCGATTTGGAATACTGTGACAAGTATCGAGGAAAAACTATTAGCCGCAGCAGGGGAGAAGAGGGGGGATTTCCTCTGGCCACTGCGCTATGCTTTGACGGGAGCCGATCGTTCCCCTTCGCCCCCACAGGTGGCTTGGGTACTGGGTCGCGAGGAGAGTATCGCCCGTGTCGAGGCGGCCATCGCCAAGCTTTCAGTCTAGGACGAGCAGGGACGTCGTTGCTATGGTATAATACAAGGTACCATGCATAAAAAATACCCATTCTTTCAATCTTTTTTCTTTATAGCGCTTCTCCTCTTTGGAAGTGTGGTTTCTGTTTTGTTGGCGCGAGCAGCTGACCCAGATATTAATGAGTTGTCAAAAAAAGCACAGGAAAAAACAGATGATCTAAAAGATGAGCTCGAGGCTATCGATGCCAAGATCAAGGCCTACAAGCAGATTATCGATTTGAAGCAGCGTCAGGGAGCGACACTTGCGGAGCAGATAGAGGGTTTGCAGGCTCAGGCAGACAAATTGCAGTTAGAAATTGATACCACAACTAAGAAAATCAAGGGACTGGAGGTACAAATCCGTGATCTGTCTTTGCGTGTCGCAGAAAAAAGTATCTTGATTGATCGTCAGAAAAAAATCCTGGCGGAGCTCATGCGTGTTTATTACAATGATTATTCCGGTGATACGACGCCGACTTTTCTTACCTCAAACGATAGCCTGCTCTACTTCAAAACGGAAAGTTGGACAGCTAATGTCAGCGACAAGGTGAGCGAGCTGCTTGATTCGGTCAAGGCACTGCGTGATGGACTGAGCAAAGAACAGCAGGAGGTCAGCGAGAAGAAGAGCGAGGTAGATGCTCTCTATCAGGATCTCGCAGAGCGAAACAAAACACTCGAGGCAACCAAGAAAAACAAGGCGGTATTGCTTTCAAAAACGCAGGCAGAAGAAAACAAGTACGAGGGATTGGTGGATGATCTTCAGAAGCAACGTGATGATATTGAGGATGAAATTTCCGATTTGGAATCCGGACTGTCGACCGATGGTCTGCCGAGTTACTCAAAGAGTCTCCTCGCCTATCCTGTTAAAAAAGTGATTATTACGCAGAGTTACGGGAAGACCAAGTTTTCCAAAAAAGCCTACGCTTCTGGAAAACACAACGGGATTGATTTTGGTGGTCCATACGGCACCTCTATCTATGCGGCTGCTGATGGTAAAGTCATCGGCACGGGAAATCTCGGCAAATATGCCTATGGTCGCTGGATTGCCATCGATCATGATAACGGCATGATCACACTCTATGGACACTTGAGTTCTGTAGGGGTAAGCAAGGGTGCATCGGTCAAAAAAGGCCAGCAAATTGGCAAAATGGGCAGCACGGGATATTCCACAGGTAATCACCTCCACTTCACGGTTTTCTCTGAAAAATCGTATGATGTGGTGCCCTCAAAGACCGTCAAAGGTCTCAATATTCCTATCGGTGCGACCGTCAATCCATCTGGGTATCTGCCATAATAACTGGTTAATGAAAGTATGAAATCTTCACGTCCGTATCGTGTCCGTTTTGCGCGAGACATTGTCGCAGAAGTACTTTTTCCCGAGCGTCAGACTGGCAAAGTGGCTATTCTCGCCATTGGTGCGCCTTCAGGGTCTTCAAAGAAAGAGCGCCTTAAGTTTTTGGCAGCACAGGGCTACGTCGCAGTCTATCCTCGTTATCGAGGAACCTGGGAGAGTGATGGGTTTTTTCTGGAACAATCACCAGCTAGAGATATCCGGGATGTTATTTCGGAATTGGAAAAGAAACAACGCGTGACCGATATCGCGACAGGAGAAATACTACCAGTGAGGGTGACCGCAGTGCATCTCTTTGGTGGATCATTTGGGGGACCAGCCGTCCTTTTGAATACGGATTTACCAATTGTCAAAAAAGTGATTGCCTCTTCCCCTGTCATTGATTGGAGTGTAGAAGGGGAGGGTGAACCCTTTGATGAAATGGTGCGATTTTCAAAAGAAGGTTTTGGTGGGGCGTATCGCGTAAAAAATATGCGGTCTTGGGAGAAGCTCACTACGACTGATTTTTATAATCCAATCGCTCATACAGATACTATCGACGGTCGAAAGGTTTTTATTATTCATGCCAAAGATGATACTAATGTGCCATGCGATCCAGTTGTTCCATTTGCAGAAAAAATTGGAGCCACATATTATCTCAAGCCGCACGGTGGGCACGCCATCAAATTTGAGCACAAGTTTCTTTGGAAAAAGATTGCTGCCTTCCTCAAGAGACGATAGCCACCAAAAATTTCATATGAGACTCCCCTCCTGATTTTTGAAAAAAGAGGGGAGTGTTTTTTTAAAGTGATTGATGTAGGTGTATATGCACATACGTATATCATCAGTTTTCATAATGAAATGAAAAGATTTTTTCAAAATTGAAATGAACGAATCGGGGAGGGATAGATGTATACCCCTCTGTATTTAAATTCGTTACAAACGATTATACGCGTTCGTTTTTCAGAAAAAAGAAGCAGAAGTGGAACAAAGAGATATTGTGGTACCTTAACCGTTCCTCCTTTTGGTTCTTCTCTCCATAATGTCCTATAAGTTACATTATCCGACGTTGCTTATATTAAAAGGATACTACCCCAAATTGATTTATCGATTAGAAGAGAAATCAAGAAGTTTTATAAAAGCAAGTGTGAAAAGTCATTATTTCGAGGTGGGATCTTCAAAGGTTGGTATTGATTGTATTAATATTAGAAAATCATCCAATGCAATAAGTTTAATGTTTGATGGGAACCTTTCTGGTTTTCGTGAATTAAAATGCGCTATATCCCCTGCCGATAATTTTTCAGAAATAAGAACGAGATACAGTCTTAATTTTAAATGTGAATATTTTTGCAATTTTATGTAGACGTTGCTTTCTAGGTTATGGTACGTTTCTGTCGTGAATACATCAACTGCAAAATTTTCAATAGGGTTAAAAATATAAAAATCAGCTCTCAATTTTCGATTGACGTCAATTGGTTTTTCAAGATGAACAAATGGCTCGTGGAATTTCGCAAAAAGAATATCACGAAGTTTATCTTCTGCAATTTTTGATCTCTTGTTTGAGTCAATTCCAATTTTAGAGCGATGAATTCCTCTTGCAAGATAAATATCCTTAAGATTGAGAGCTAATCTTAATTTAGGTAACCCTCCAAATATTCTTTGAATTTGTCTCCTGGACGGTAGATAATCACAATTGTCTATATCATCAGAAGTTTTTGGATAATGTCCGTTCTCCCTTAGAAATCTTTCAAACCCCGATTGAATTACTTCTAGAGTCCATTTTCTTTTTGGCATATATTTATATTATATGTTTACTCTACTTACACTATACCATAAAATTCACACGGAGTAGGTTTTTTGAAAAGAAAAAAGCCCATGGGGTTCCATGGGCGTTTGGCGTCACGCGTAGCTCGCTTCTTCGACATGGATGTGGGATGGCGTTGCTACTTGTTCAAGGTAGGATGCCAACCAGGCAATCCAACCATCGAGATCGGCATAGCACCGTGGTGCTGGCGCATCTGGATCGTACGCTCCGTGCTGTTCGCTGACGATTCGACCCCAGTGCACATTGACCGAGTCATCGTTGTTCTCTAGCGTGAGCAGAATGTTGAGGAACTGCTGCAGCCACCGGAGCTCTCCTTGGTCAGGAAGTCTGCATGGTGCTCTCGGCACAATCAACCGGAGCTGTCTTGCAGCCTGTGCGGTCAGCGGAAACGAAGACGTATTTGCTGCGGCGTCGCTTCTTGAAACAGCGCGGCTTCTCGGCAGATCGATTTTCCATCGCTGAGCCAGGCATTTATGGCTCTTGCGATAAAAGCTGAGCGTACCGCTACTCGCGTCTTCGCTGATACGCGTTTGCAAGCTGCCATACGCTATCGGGCGTGTTTGTCCTGCACGATCTTCAGCATTTCGAATGATGTACCAGTCATGCTGACAACGATGACAGAGAAAGTTTCGGGTTCCGTTTGCCATCGGAACACTGTAATACGTACTCCGGAAGAGCACAGTTTTGCGACACTCAGCGCAGGTTATCTTGCTCCCCTTTGGTGCCTTGCGGGGCTGCGGATTTGTGTGGCGTAACGACATGGCGTTCTCCTTGTTGTTGTCTCCACAATTTTTTAAAGATCTATTTTAACGACTTTATATTATAACAAAAATACTATGGAAATGCAAGGGAGCAGGTGAAATAGAAAACGCCTACGGGGTTCCGTAGGCGGCTTGGGCTGTTTGTAATTGATGAGGGCAACATCAGGCTGTGGCGCACCGTCTTTGGAGGTACGACTGTGCCCAGGCTGTCCACCCGGCCACATCATCAAACGATTCCGGTGCCGTTTGGCAGTTTGGATCTTGGAGATCCTGCAGGTTGCTCAGGAGATTGCCCCAACCTCTCCGTGCTGCAGTTCGTTGTGGCGGATATTCCTCCAAATAGGCAAGGATACTTTCGAGCAAGGCGGGGGTAAGGCGCCTGACGAGCTCCCTTCGTGCTTCTGAACGATTGAAGCGAAGCGTCTCATTGGGACCGAGTTCCGTATCAAGAAGGTTCTCTGTGAAAAGCACGAACAGTGCCGACTCATCGAGCGTAGTCACATCCTGGCTCGGACTTGCGAGAGGAGCTCGAAACCTTTCTGCGAGCTTTCGTTCTTGCCACTCTTCATTGAAAGCAGCGGCTGCTGCTTGGCCCTGTCTTGTATCGATACAAGGCGCTCGATAAGAGGGTTTCTCGGGGGCACCCCTGATTATCGTGACAGCGGGAGCGGGAACGGTCTCTGCTTCTGGTATACGCGGACCAATCTTGGCTGGTACTGAGCCTTTCATCCCCTGCCATCGCTTGAAGAGTGTTCGGCCATACTTGTCCCGCAGAAGTCCGCATTCTCTAATTGCCGCAACTCGGTTTGGTAGCGAGCCGAATACAAATTGGGCCAGCGGATGTTCAGCCCCGAATCTTCGCGTAGCGCGTTGTCGCACGAGACGCCAATCGTCGTTGCAGGAGACACAGAGAATGACGCAATCGACGATATCGTCGTCATCTGTTTTGAATTGCCCACGGTATTCGTATGCGGCGGTATCGATTGGAATGATGGAACGGCATTCATAGCAGCAGTTCGGCCTCTTCGTTTGAAGGAAGCGAGCGCGAACCGGTACGAACATAGCGGTAGTCTCTTCTGTCATGATGTCCTCCGGAAATCTCGGGTGGGTTGATGGGAAGGAACCGTAAAACAGTGACCCTATACTACAAAAAAGCGCTCAAAAAAGCAAATATTTGGCTTTGGGAAAAGAAAAAACCGGAGGGAAGCAACGAGGTGCCTCCTTCCGGTTGATAGCTCCAATCCCCATCCTGCTGTCGCCCGCACCGTGCCCTATTCGCCGAGAGGCGCAAACACCGTCATGTCTTTTTCTAGTGCAATTTGGTCTCGGCCTAATCTCTTGGCTTCGTAGAGGGCTGTGTCAGCTCTCTGCATCAGTTCGGTCAGCACCACATCTGCATGGGCTACTTCGTCCACTGCGGTAATGACCCGAGTGGCAATACCAATGCTCGCCGTCACCCTGACAGACGTTCCTTCGCCCTCGGGTATGAACAGGAAGTCATCGCTTTGGCGCATGGCCTCGATGAGTTCTTGACATTGCTTCTGTACGGACTTGTGACCGTCGTTGCTGAAGCCGATGACAAGAAACTCATCACCGCCCAGACGGACCACTAGGTCACTACCACGCTTGAAGTACGTCCGGAGACGGTCGGCAAAGAGACAGAGTAGCTCATCGCCGATGGCATGTCCAAGTGTATCGTTGACCCATTTGAAGCGGTCAAGATCAATGGCTACTGCTGCGACGGTAGTGCCGGCCTGTGTTGCTGCTATGCGCCACTTACCAGCGAACTCATGGTCCCGACCACGTCGATTGGTTAGTCTGGTCAGAGGGTCTTGATTCGCCATTTCCACGAGCCTGGCAATCGTCGCATCTCTCTCTCCCAAAGCGCGTTGACATTGAAGAATGAGATCGCTAACGTCGTCTCCTCGGAGGGCGAGGTCTCTTTCGAGGCCGTCTATGGTGTTCTCAAGCCTCTGGATTTTCGCCCTTAGCTCTGCGACTTCTGCACTGCCGTTGGTCGGTTGTGACTGCAGAGCTTTTAGTGAACTCTCTGCTTGCTGCAACGCGCGGCGACTGGTATAGATTTCGGGCCAGTACCGCTTGAGCAGGTACCTGAGGCAGTGACCGAGCATGAGCCAGAGGACTTGACCCCAGCTTGGCTTCGACTTGTTTGTTTGAGGATTCTTTACGAAGCTTTTGGTTCTTTTCCTTGCCATGGCAAACTCTCCTTGTTTCGGTAGTTGATTGGAGTGGCTTCTTTCCATGCGGAAAGACGCCTGTTAAGGTACGATTTTCTATTATAGCACTTTTTTGTATATATGTCAATGCCAGTGCGGTGAGATTCTCTGTTACAATAGAGAGACAAAAAGTCTGACTCTTTTCGCGTTTCATTTATTTTCTTCTCCCCTACTAGTATGCGTATTTCCTATTCGAGCGTGGGTACCTACCAAACCTGTCCGCTCAAGTACAAGTATCAGCACGTTGATCGTATTCCCGAGCCAAAAAGTAAGGAAGCAGTGTTTGGGACGCTCGTGCACGCAGTCATGAAGTATGTGCATACCCCCGCCCTCATCTCCCCTACCGTGGAGCAGGCGCTTGATTATTTTGCCAAGGGCTGGAACAGTGAAGTCTATGAAGATGAGATGGAGGAGCGCGCCGCTTTTTCACAGGGCGTTACCATCATTCAAGACTACCTCTCACGGAACAAGCCCAATGATTTTACTATCGTTGATCTGGAGAGTCGCTTTGCCATCGAGATCGGAGATGACATATCCGGCAAACACATTGTTTCCGGCATCATCGACCGTATCGATCGCACCAAAGACGGCTATGAGATTATCGACTACAAAACAACCCGCAAGATGCCGTCCCAAGACAAGGTGGACAATGACTTGCAGCTCTCCATTTATCTCAAGGCCTTTTTGGCACGCTATCCCAAAGAAGTCGATCATCTCGACAAGATTACCGTCAGCTTGTATTACCTGAAACATGGCGTAAAGCTGTCGAGTACACGCACCAGAGAACAGCTTGAACGGGTAGATGAGACGTTTCTCCAGGTGATCAAATCGATTGAAGAGGCTAAGTTTGAGCCGATTCTTTCGCCTCTCTGTGATTGGTGTGGGTATCAAAAAATCTGCCCCCTCTGGAAGCATAAGTTCGCTGAAACCAGGAAAGTCGAAACAGCCGATGTCAAGCAGGCTATCGGCGAATATCTGGACCTGAAGGGGCGCATGAGCGAAGAAAAGCTTCGTCTCGGGAAGCTGCAGAGTCTGATTCTTGAGTACATGGAACAAGAAGGTGTGGAGCGGGTATTTGATGAGCAAGGCATCATCGGCAAGAGTCTTCGCAAGACCTACAAGTACGATGCCGCTCGACTGCGCGATATACTCGAACCGCTCGATAAATGGGAGTCAGTGCTCAAGGTGGACGGCGTGGCACTCCGAACGATTCTTGCCACTCTTCCCTCCGTTACACAGGGGTCCGTAGAAAAGACCAAGGTCCTCGACAAAGAAAGTACTAGTCTTTCCGTCAAGAAAAACAAGATAGAGGTCGATGATGAACTGAGCGTCTAGGAAATATCCTGTCAGGAACAACCCACTTGACAGGATATTTTTTCTCCCTTATTCTATACCTATACCATAGGTATACGTATAACTCATTCACTCGACACATATGGAGAAGCACAACAAGGAAAAAATCATTATCGCCCTACGCAAGGCCGCTACCAGCCTGGAGAAAATCCTGGCGCGAGTCGAAGAGGAGGATGCAGCGTGCTTTCCTATTATCCAGCAGAATCTGTCCGTCATCGGTCTGCTCAAATCAGTCAATACGCTCATGCTCGAAAATCATATGCAGCGTGAAATGAGCAAGTATGACGGTCATGCGACCAAGCACATGCGTACGCTGCAGGACGAAATCCTCAAGATCGTCAAATTGTCTCAGAAGAAGTAGGACCACTCTCAATCATGTACGTGAACTTTTTATGAAAAAAATTGCATTGTTAGGCGTGCTCACGGTCGGAGTTTTCTTTGGCGCAAGAGCACTGTGGTCCGACTCAGAAACCATCGAGGTGGCACCTGCCATACCGGCTGTCACAACGACAGCTATCACCCCCCTACCCTTTCAGGAGACGGTCTCGTTTTCTGGCTTTGTCCGTGGAGCGGAGCACACTGATATTGCCCCAAAAATCAGTGGGTATGTGATCAAGATGGAAAAGGTAGAAGGTGCTCGTGTTTTGGCCGGTGAACGAGTCGCGATTCTCGATAGTGGCGAAGTTTCAGCTCAAGAACAAAGCGCCCTCTCATCTCTCCATTCGCTCACTACAACACTTGCGGCCACCAAGAAATACTATCGTCAGCGAATCGATGAGGCCGAGTCTGCCCTCAACAACGCCAGTGGTGAGAGCGCGAAGGACAGTGCGCGAGAAGCGGTTGAGACCGTGAAACGATTGCGTGACGTTGAAATCGCTGCCCTTGAGACACAGCTCTCTGACCGCGAAGGTACAGTGCTCATTTCTCAGTCCGGTGTGTCAAATACGGTCATTCGTGCACCGTTTACGGGAATTCTTACCAGCAAGGAAGTATCGGTCGGTTCTTTTGTGACGCCCGGTACACCACTCTATGTACTCCATTCACCGGAAACGCTCGAGGTGAGTGTTTCACTTCCGGGATCTCTCGCGCAGAGCATTACAAAAGGCAGTCGTGTGACTCTTACCAATAAGAGCAGCTCTACAGAGGGTGTGGTATTTTCCATCGGTATGGCTACACAAGAATCGACACAGCGACTGATGGCGCGGGTCCGCTTTGTTGATCGTACTGCCACGAGACAGTTTCACTTTGGAGAAATCGTCCAGGTGACGTTTGGAATGGGTGCACCAAGTGAGACACTGTTTGTTCCGGAAAAAGCCATCGTCAACATCTATGATGAGCACTTTGTCTTTACCGTACAAGATGGAGTAGCACGACGTCAGCGTGTCAGTGTGGGTGACGCCTCACTCGACAAGCGAGCTATTCTTTCCGGCCTCACCGCGGGTGCGCGTGTCGTGACCGAAGGAGTGCATGCATTGACTGATAATCAACCGGTTCTCGAACACTATGTCACACCCGAATAATCCCCCTCTTGGCTTGGCCGGACGTATTGCATCTGTCTTTCTCCGTAATACCGGTCTCTCCATACTTTCTATCGCACTGTTAGCTGTCTGGGGTATCGCCTCGTTTTTCTTCATGGCCAAGCAGTATAATCCGGAGATCGTTGCACCAGCATTTTTGGTATCGACGGATTTTCCCGGTGCGCGTGCCGATGAAGTCTATGAATTTGTAACACGTCCCATCGAAGACAGTTTGTACGAATTGCCCGCCATAGACGAAATATCCTCAGAGAGTCATCCCGGAGGAAAGAGTGTCATCATGGTTAAGTTTTTGGTCGGATCAAACAGTGAGGATGCCAAGGTTGCCATCAATCAGAAATTATTTGATCAACACCCATTACGACCTCATGGTGTGGCCGCATCGTCCGTGGTGTCTATCGATCCGGACGACGTCCCGATTCTCGATATCGGGCTGTCTTCGGATGACCTTTCTGAGAGCTCTCTCCGTAAGGCGGCTTTTGATATAGCTGACCAGGTAAAACTAGTGCCTGGCGTCTCAAAAATAGCGGTCAAGGGTGGTCGCACCAATCACTTACAGGTAGAGCTGGATGGCTCTAAATTAGCGCTCTACAACCTCTCAGTAAACGAGGTGCTCGAAGCACTCAACAAAGAAAATAGCGTGTACGCACTGCAGACGCTGACGAACGATACTTTTCATCCGACACTGACCATTAGCGGCACCATACCGGACACGGAGGCGCTCGCACGCGTCAGTATCCGCAATGCGCACGGGTCACTCCTACGCCTCGGTGATGTGGCGACGCTCTCTCTCGGACCGGGAGAAATTACCAGCTCTGTTCGTCGTACCGAGCATGATGCGGAGGCGACACCGGTCATTCATATCGCCCTCTCGAAATTGAAGGGTGCCAATTCCACCGACGTGTCGGAAGCTGTCTTGGCCGAACTCAAGCGACTGGAGACCGGTTTCATCCCAAATGATATCCGGGTGTCCATTTTAAATGATGAAGGAAAGACGGCAAGTAATGAGATTTCCAAGTTGACGCTCGACCTCACCAAGTCGGTCATCATTGTTGGCATCCTTCTTTTCGTATTTCTCGGTGCCAAAAACTCTCTCATTGCCACTATTTCCATTCCGTTGGTACTTCTCGTGGTCTTTGGTGTGGGACTCCTTGCTGGGCAGTCCATAAACCGTATAACACTGTTTGCTCTCATCCTTTCTCTGGGATTATTGGTTGATGACGCTATAGTGGTCGTCGAAAATATTGCTCGTTACTTCAGGTTATATCCGAACGAAAAGAAAATAACACTGATTATTCGAGCTGTGGATGAGGTGGGTGGTGCCTTGGCGCTCTCGACCTTTACCATGGCGCTCGCATTTGTTCCTATGGCATTTGTGACCGGCATGATGGGACCCTATATGGGGCCGATTCCATTTTTTGTACCTGCCGCCCTCTTTGCCTCTCTCCTCTTTGCGGTGACGATCAACCCGTTTCTGGCACTGCTCTTTTCTGCCCAGCATGAAACAGCGGGGAAAACCGCTGGAGCGAGCTATGAAACAGGTGTGTTTTTTCGTGTACTCAAGTGGGTGGAACACCGGTATGCACATGCCCTCTCTGCACTTCTCGAAAACCGACGCTCCCGTCGCCTCTTTCTCGGCAGCGTTTTTGCGGTGTTGTTCGTATCCCTGCTCCTGCCTCTCACGCCCCTCGTCCCCTTCCGTATGCTTCCCAAAGCCGATAAGGATCAGTTCTCTGTGTACGTTGATCTTCCTCTTGGGACGGACGTTCAGACCACGGACACGCTGGTGCAGAAGCTTGAGTCCTTGATACTCAAGCAGACTGACACGGTGGCGGTTGAGGCTTTTGTCGGTGAAGCACCGGTGGTAGATTTCAATGGTCTGTTTCGAGGCAGTACGGCACGCGTAGGTGGCCATCAGGCTACCCTCAAAGTACATCTGACTCCTCACGAAGAACGACAAACTTCTTCGGAAAACCTGGCATCGCTGCTTCGGCAAGAGGTAGCTGTTTTTACCAATGAGCATCCCGATGTGACGCTTCGCCTGGTAGAAGATCCGCCTGGACCACCGGTTCTCTCCACGTTTTTGCTCAAAGTACAGGGAGGTGATGAAGTGGTGCGTGAAAAAATGGTCCAACACTTGAAATCAATGGTGCAAGAGACCGCGGGAGTAGTCGACCTCAAAACGTCTCTCCCGGAGCGGGGCTTCGCGCTCACTTACCGGATCAATGCCGAAAAGGCAGCGCTCCTCCGTGTGGATCCACGTGATATCAGTACTGCCGTTCAGGCGGCGCTGTCCGGTGTTTCGGTGGGCCTTCGTCATACATCTGACCAGTCAGAGGGACGTCAGGCGGAGGAAGAATATATTGTAGTGCGTTTTGCTCCTGAACTGAGAAAGAATGAATCGGCATTGGCACATATTCGTCTGACGAGTGCTGCTGGCCAGAGTGTCCCTCTGACAGAAGTCATCGAACGAGTGGATGCGCCACTTGATACGACTATCCTCTCTGATACACGCGAAAAAACAACCTACCTATCCGGAGAAATGGAAGGCCGCAGTGTCATCTACGCCGTCCTTGATCTTATCCCGACACTTCGGACGCTCGCAGTAGAGGATACTTCGCTCCGACTCGTATCTTGGTCGCTGTTTGGTATGCAGTATGAGGATGTGACGACACATGAACGATATCGTGTGACGCTCGGTGGCGAATGGGAACTCACGCTCGAGGTCTTTCGCGATCTGGGACTGGCTATGGGGCTAGCACTGTTTCTCATTTATTTCGTCTTGGCCACCAAGACCGAATCTCTCTTTGTCCCGCTCCTTATCATGGTCAGTATTCCCCTGACACTCATCGGTGTATTGCCCGGTTTTGCGGTGCTTCACGCACTCACGGGTACCTACTTCAATGCCACCTCGATGATTGGCGTCATCGCTCTATCGGGGTTGGCAGTCAAGAATGCCGTTATCTATCTCGAATACCTCGAGCCGCTCAAGGCTTCAGGAAAGAGCCTGGCTGAGGCATTGGTAGAGACAGGACGTATTAGACTCCTTCCGATTGTTTTGACCTCCTTGGCCGCTATTTTGGGCTCTCTGACCATCGTCAGTGACCCGGTCTGGGAAGGTTTGGGCTGGTCTATTATTTTTGGTCTGACAGCCTCCACTTTGTTGACGCTCCTGGTCTTCCCCCTGGTTTACTTCGCCTTCAAGCATGATTCGTGGCGAGAGAAGAAAGACTGAGGACTACTTCAATTCAGGTGATGGTAGATCACGCGTCGTTTCAGAGTACTTTTGCCACATGGCCGCAAAGGCCGGTGAGGAAGTAAGAAGCTCCGCAAAGCTGCCGGAAGCGCTGATTTCTCCTCGTTCGAAGATATAGATGGTGTCGAACAGGCGGAGAAGGTGCAGTTTATGGATGGAGGCGATGATGGTTTTGTCGCGATAGTTTTCGAAGATGTTTTCGTAAATGGCGATTTCATTCTCCGGATCGACACTACTCGTTGATTCATCAAGAAGAATGAGAGACTTTTCTTCTGAGGCAAGGAGGCCACGGGCCAGGGCGAGGCGCTGTTTCTCGCCGCCACTCAAGTTGACACCGCGTTCCACGATCGATGAATTGAGCCCCTTGGGAAGGCGCTTGAGCACCGAGGAAAAGCGAGCCAGATCAGTGAATTGGCGAATCTCCGCAGCTGTCCGATCCATGCCCATGGTAATGTTTTCCCGGATAGTGGTGGCAAAGACTTCGGGATCCTGCGGGATGAGAGCGATGTCATTTTTCATATCAAGAAAACCACCCGGGAGTACCTTGCCATCGAGGCTGACAGAAACACTCGTGGGGACATAGAGACCACGCAGGATCTTGAGGAACGTCGTTTTGCCGCTGCCGCTCTCACCGATGACGGCTATCTTCTCCCCTCGTTTCATGGAAAACGAAACATCATTGAGATGGAGGTCGGCATCTGTATCGCCGTGATAGGAAAACGTGAGCGATCGAATATCGCAGACCTGCCACTCATGAACCATCTCACCCACCACTCCCTGCTCTCTGAAGTGAACTGAGATCTCCTCGGCATTCTGGATGGCGGTGCGCCAACGAACCGTATCGCTATAGAGGTAGGCGAAATTGTAAAAAATATCATTGATGCGACCGGTGTAACTGTAGAGAGCAAAGAGTGTGCCGACGAGCACCGTCCCTCCTTCTGAAAGCGTGGTGTAGCCATAAAATCCCAGGACAAACGAAATCATGGTGCCGCTCACCAGGCTGGCTGTAAACCACTTCCACTCGTTGAGCTTGGTGTTTTTGACGTAGAGCGGAAACGGCTTCATGATACTCTTCCACAGATCATTGGAAAGCAAGTGTTCTACTCGGAGGATGACCACCGTTGAGATGTTGCTGATGACGTCATAGATCTTGGCAGAAACCTTGTTTTCGGCAGCATTCAATTTTCGATATTGTTTGACCAGCGTTTTATCAAATTCAATGATAATCCGAATAGCCACAATCGCCACCAAGAGCACGATGAAGATGGTGTTCAAATTAAAGAGAGCCAGTGCCACAATGGAGCCGACAAAACGAACGGCTGTTTGCATGAACTGAAAGCCGTGGCCCGTGAAGTTGTAGAGCGCCTTGGTTCCTTTTTCAATTTTGTCGATAGTGTCTCCGGAGTGGTGATTGGTATGCCATTCAAGGGGTAGATTGATAGTGCCATCGAGCAGATATTTTTTGTAGTTGGCTCGCACGATGAAGCTATTGCTTTCTTCGAGGACACGAGCGGGACCATGAAGAAGCCAAAATGCCAGCGTTTGGAGGACGAAGAGACTGAGGAGTCCCAGGAACGTCGGCAGATTCTCGCGGGTCATCCCCTGCTCCTGAACGGTGTTGAGAATTTTGGCCACGATGAGCGGCTCAAGAAGGGAAATAATGCTAGCACCAGCCAAAAGAGACAGCGACAACAACACCCGAGGACGATTGCCCGCGGAGAATTTCCACATCTGACGAAAAAGATAAAATATGGGGTTGTTCATAGGAGGAACCCATTCTGACACAAAAAGACAGTTTGAGCAACGAAGATATTAGCGATCGCTATCAATCTCCAGACCATCCGGACAAGGGGCAAATTCGCAGTTAGGGCCGGTCTTTCCGACAAGGCTGCCATCTTCACACATCTTCACTTCCTGCGTGCAGAGAATGGGATCTTTTTTGGATTTTTCAGCTTTGGGAGGGGTCGGGAGAGGAGAAGCGGGTGGTGCGAGAAAGGGTTCTTCGACAATACCCTGACGATTTGGGAGTGTACTACTGGGACAGGGTGAAAATTCGCAGGTAGGGCCAGTTCGATTGACCTTACTTCCTCCGGGGCATACCTTTTGCTCTTCGGAACATATCATGGTAACGGGCGTTTTTTGGAGTGACGCCGCAAGAGAGTATCCGATCAGTCCCGCGAGAAAGATGATAAAAACAAAAAGCCCTGCAACTAAAAAGATATCCGGGTGGAGCGATTGTTTTTTCTTCATACTACAAACAGTGAATCTGTGAACATCTTCAGTATATACTTCCTTCCGCATCGTGTAAATTTTCTAGAAATTTTTTCGATCCTTATGTGCTTAACGGTAAACTTTCATTTCACTCACTTCGTTTGATAATAAAACTGACCCAGTGATTGGAAAATCAAGACTTGGGCCAGTTTTACTATTTAGTTGGGGGGCTGGGAATCGAACCCCGCATACGCACCGGACTATCGTACGGGAAAAATCCAAGAGGTGTCGAATCAGTTGGCGCGATATTTCGAATCGCGCGTGCCGCATCTCCCCATTGATGCTACCCCCTACCACTCTTTTGTACGAAACTATCGATTGATACTTGTATCATAGTCTCTTCTCGTCCTCTGTCAAGAAGGACTCGTTCAATCCGATATCTTTTTTAGCTCAGTAGAAAAAAGAAGCTGGCAGCGAGGAGTATTTGAATGCCTACGGCAGATAGAAATCGTTTCCAACTCGTCATAGAGAGGCTTGGTGCGTATACCAACAAAGAAGGAAGATACAAGAAAACTGCCAGGACTGTCACTATGAGGAGATTTGGACCCTCGGGATCATCGAAAAAAATGAATGCCGTCCGAGAACAAGTCATCGCCGTCATACCCAAGATAAGTGGTACTATTGCCCTGGGACGATGTGAAATGCGTATATTTAAAACTTTTCCGATAATATCAAGACACAGTAAACCAGAATTAAATAGATGAAATGAAGAATCTGATACCGCCCAAAGGGTATTTGAGTATTTTTGTATCGGATACCAAGGTAGATGCCCACCGGTACAACCGGAACAAGAATAGTCCAAAGAGTTGGGTATTGATAAAGAGCTGTCAGATAGACACAGAAAAATACCGCCCCGAAAAAATATTCTGCGAAAGTGCTTTTTCTGAGGTGTCTTTTATAGAACGCTCCCATGAGCGCTGCGAAGGTACTCCCGAGTATTAGTATCGAGAGAGGAAAATCGTTATTAAATTCAACACCAAGAAGCTCAAAAATATAAAACCACTTCACAAAATAAATAGCGAAAAGGGTGCATTCACAAACGAAAGGAATATCACGAAATCTGAAAGGTCGAAGACTATATATGAGATTGCCCGCTATAATGAGGCTGAAAAGGATGATCGCCTTTTTTGAAAGGAGCGCTGAAGCCACAAACCCGAAAGTGAGTAAAGTCGTTGTAACTCCCCAAAACAACTTTTTGTTGGATATATCCAAATAGAGATTCCTTTTGCCGTATTTCGGATCGTCGACATGGTCAGCGTAGTCATTGAAAAAGTATACTGAGGAGTAACCAAACACTAAGATAGTAATCCCAATAAAAAATCGAGCCCCTTCTGGCTGGAAGCCGTAGAGAAGCAACGAAGTCAAAAAGATTAGAAAGTACAAATAGACATTCCTAAATATATGATTGTTATATTTAAGCTCAAAAACCGATGAAGGATTCTTATTCATGAGAATATATGAATTATTGTTTGTATAATTCTATCATAAAATTACCTCTTTCGAGTGCCGAATAAAATAATATGCTGAAGCCCTGCGACGATGCGGAAACTTTTATAGGGTCAGATATTCTTTGTAAAGACGGCAGCAGTCGCCCATCACTTTCATTGACTCAAGTTGAGCTTATGGCACAAAAACAAGCTTGAATATATGGCAAATAACGGGGTCGGTATCTGAGAATGATGTGCCTTCCACTTTACGCCATTCGGAGAAAATCTTTCGATGTTCTTGTTGCCATTCTGCTAGGGTAGCGTTTTCTCCTTCTAGCATGGCGTAATCAAAAGCCACTTCGTTGAATGGTTTTACGGTTATTTCAGCATATTCAATAACACAAAAAGGAAGTCCATCGTTATCGAGGATAATTGCCTTTGATCCTGGTAACGGAACTGGATTGTCGTTGTCTCGGAGGCCCGTGGTTGCTGTCTTTTTTCCATTTAAAACAAGTGATTTTAACTTTTCTGAAGATTCTCTCTCCACACCAAAGTCCCAAACCTCATAAGGCTCGTTTAGACAAATCAATGATTCTTGAGAGTTAAGTGTGGAGCAATACTCTTTCCAAAGATTTTCTACTACTTCTGTCATAGTTTTTACTTGCTGGGGAGGAAGGGAAATCTCACTACTCACTTTCGTATGATAACATACGAAAGTTCCATTTTATAGGGCTTCCACTCACTAATCCTCGCTAAAAGCGAGGTCACCCAAAACGGGAAACTCCCGTTCCCCCGACCCCTTTCCCTGTTCGGTCCTCTTTCTCATCTAAAACCAAAGAGCTGCCCATCATGGGCAGCTCTTTGCTTTAGCTGAGGCTCTGGGACGACGTTGGAACTATTCTGTGTCGCCAAACGGTTCAACGAGGCGGTTGGGTCGAATAAGAAATCGAAGAGAATACCCCGCACCATTTTCTTCCTTGTGGAGAAATGGCCAGAGCTCCTCTTTAAAATTCTCAAGCGGGGCCCATGAACATTCCAGATCACGTTGTGAAGGATGAAGCTTTGATCCGGAAGGTGATTCTTTTCCAGCGCTCGTATGAAGATTGATTCGGTACACCCCTACTGGCCACCACGACGTATCGAGCGTGTAGTATCCATCCTGCAACTCTAGTGGTTTCATAACACCCTCTTTTCGATTACCAACCCACATGCCATACGGGACATAATCATAGTACTTTTTCATCAGATCGCGTGTTTCTCTGACTCGGTCATCATCATTATCTTTTGGGCTATAGGCACTTCCTACCCACACCCAAGCCTCCTTACTTCCCAGTAATTTTTCCGAAAAATTAACTGTGTGATTTTCAAGCGTTATCAAGAGCATAATTTTTTGGTGGCATTAGTTCTTATCCATCCACTGCCAGATTTCATTTCGAGTATATCACAAAAACGGCCCTGAAACCTTCTCATAGAGCGCCGTGATCAGGAGGCCGCGAAGCCTATTTATTCGGTGCATTGATAGCTACAATATATCACCTGTCTGGTGATTTTTTGCTTTGGGGTTGACTTTATATAAAAAATATGCTATTATAACATACTGGAAATGTAAGAGAGAATATGAAGTCCAATGCACCCCGCCACGAGGGCATCGTGGTAACCCAGTACTTTTTGGAGCCAAAGAATGAAACAGAGCGAGTTGAAAACCTTGCTTGACGAGGCGGCAGGTCCTGACTGTTCGTGGGAGCGCAGGAATGAGATTCACTGCCTGCTCGATGACGCGCTTCGTGCGTTGAATCCTGATGGCAACTATGAGATCGGCGGACGAGAGGAAGGGATGTCAGTGTTTCTCGGACAGCTTTACCTGAACACCCTGAGGAACCGTCCAGAGCTTCTGTCTTCCCTTTTTCCGGCCTTCGCAGTCATCTGCGGCGACCGTACGGAGGAAGTATTCATGGCCGACGTCGACTGGTCACTCATCTGAACGCGAGAACTCGCGTACCCATTGAGCCCCTTGCGGAACACCCGCTTGGGGCTCAAATTCATTTTGTTCTAATATTTCAGACGTGAAGCAGGACGCCGAGAAATTTACTCAGTTAAGATTAGCTAGACTTCCGGTTCTTTAAATTTCCAGGCACCAATTACGGATGCAGCGAATATAATTAAGCCACCGACTATTTCGGTAGCTGTGAGTGATTCAGAGAAAAAGACATACCCTAAAATCGCAGCGAAGAAGAGTTCGAGGGAGAGAATAACGGCGCCGATATTGACGTCAAAATTCTGAAAGCCATACAGAAGAAGATAGTTCAGTAAAAGCTGCAGTACAGAAAATGAAACCAGGGCTATGATGGCTTCCGTGCTTATCGTGCGGACGGCAATTTCGTCTGATAGAAAAATGAGAAAGGACGAACAGATTGTTATAACAAAAAATTGGATCGCATTGACCGTAGTTTTATCTGCTCCAGCCAGTCCCTTCCGTATTCCATTGCCGATACCTTCGCTGATGCCTGATAGGAGAGCAGCGAGCGTGCCGAAGCCTAGGCCTATGGCAATACTGGAAGACATAAATATGTACAGTCCAAAGAAGGCAAGGGCAATAGCAATACTCTTTTGGATGCCAAGTTTTTCCTTAAAATACAATGTTCCAATGAACAAAGAGGTGAACATGCTTGCGCCGTAGAGAAGAAAAATTGTCGTCGCTATCTTTATCTCCGTAATGGCAATCGTGAAGAAAACAATGATACTGGTAAAGACTATTCCGAGTGCTATGGATATCAGTATTTGGTTTCTTGAAAGCGGTCTGAACTTTTTGAAAACAAGACCAAGAATGAGAAGAAAAACAAATGCCAGCCCCATTCGTGCGGCCACCTGGGTATATGTTCCAAACATCTCAGAAAGAATTCGAACCAGTGGTCCGAAGGACGCATAAATAGCTGAGCACGCAAAAAGAGCCGCTACGCCTTGATACTGTCGTGAATACTGAATATTTTTCATAAATTTTGGCTAGCTGAGATATTCCTTGTAAAGACGGCAACAGTCGCCCATCACTTTCATTGACGCAAGTTGAGATTTCGCCTCTGCCCATTTTAGATCAGTGTAAAAGTCGCTAACAATTCTAGGTTGTCCTTCATTCATGGTTGCGGAATAATCATGCATGAAGAGCGTAAAATCTCCCCGATCAGATATTCCTTCATTTAGGAGCTCACCTATCTCTAATTCTATCCCCAATTTATTTTTTCCGATTCTTCTAATCGTTTCTCCGCGTGTCTCATTCTCTGCAACAAAATAGGATGGTAAGCTCCAGACAAGCGGATACGAAGAGGCTTGAGGAGATCGTAATGCAAAAAGCGTTTGTTTGCTACTATTTTGAATTACTACAGATACCGCATGACGGACTGGTTTGCTTACCATAAAATTGTATGCTGATGCTCTGGGATAAAATTTCTTCCAGTGAGTTGATATTTACGCTAACTTCTCCGGTTGGTAGATTTTTTTATCTTGAAAGTTTCTCAGGGTATATGCTGTGGCCTCGAAAAGGTTCTCTGGCAATGAATCAAGGGGAAACCACTTCCATTCTTGGCACTTGTCAGGCTCCATCGCCTCTGGTTCGCCAGCCCTATACTTGCCCAACACACCGAGGTTGAGGTAGTGCTTGTTGTCCGTATGGATATACCTCATTTCATCGCAGACAGAGACGAGCTCGAATTCATCAATATCAAGATTGGTTTCTTCTTTTACTTCGCGTTTTGCCGTCTCAAATACTGTTTCGCCAAATTCTAGATGCCCTCCGGGAAAAGACCATTCCCCTGTTCCGTGGGAAGCGATACGCAGACCTAGGAGCACTTCATTTTGACTATTGAGAATCAGAACCCCAACACCTACCCTAGGCCGCAGCTCATTGCCGTTTGAATTTTTCTCCATAGGAGTTGATTGGTTTAGATATTGAGGCTCTTGGACGATATAAGAAACTATTATCTTACTTTGTAAGTCTCTAAGTCTACTCGACCGAAATCAATCAATTGCTTTGATTCAAGATCGTACTGACAACTTTGGTAGGGATTTTCCGGCCAAGCTAGATCGAAGGGATTCAATTGATGTATGTATACCTCACTCTTTAATGGACGGCCAGGATAACACCAAAGTATCCATTTCTGATTATTTTCTATGTATTCATTCGGTAACTTAATCTGATTCTTGCTCAAAAGATACATCATGAGTATTTCTTCTAAAAAGAAATTGACCTGATTATCTCCCATATCCCTTCCAAAGGTGTCGCAATCTTCTTTGAGGTATTTTTGAAATTTCTCGTCACCAGCGTAGATTTTCTTTAGCTGGTTGAAACGTTCATTGAAATCTTTCGTGCCAACGTACAGTTGATTCCAAACCATGTAGCTAAAGCCATGTTGGATTTGAAATTCCATGTGACTCTTTTCAATAAGTTTTTGGATGCTATTTCGATGATTAATGACTTGGTTCATGAATGAGTGCTTCAACTCAGGAGCTGGTCTATCGCTATAAAGATAGAGAAAATCACTGTAAATAAAGTTGAGTCCTACATTGGGTTTGCTTATTTTATCTGTAGCGAGGTGTCGTATATCTTCCATGCAATGCTCGGCATCTTGCCTGTTAGGGAGTTTGTTCATTGAAAGACCGAAAAGAAGTAATCCCTTTTCGGGGGGAAGTTTGTTGATGTCAAAAAATGTATTTGATTCTAGTTGATTCATAATTTTATTAAATGAATGGAGAAGTATCGTACACTTAGGCCAATGGATGCACTTTATTGAGCCCTCCTGTTTACCTGCAGACAAGCCTTGCTTCGTTCGATCCCTTCTATCATAACACAGATAAAAATGACCAAAAATTGATGTTTTTGGGGAGTTGTACTGAAATTAGTAATCTGATACTCTTGAGGCGGGTAGGTTCTCTAGGACCATCAGGATTGAGTGTCTTGGTCTCCTTTCGAGGAGATAAACGACGGGTACCTGGTTGCATTGGCAAATGTGACGATCAAAGCGGTGGATGCCGAGAGGTAATCTAAGATGGCACTCTGTGCCAGTAAAGCGTTTCAGGAACGGAACGTGAAGTCCAAGATATTAAAGCAAGTTGAGCCAAGGGTGTTGCATTGCCCAAGGCTTTGCTCGAAAGAGACAACTCTCCATTGCGAACCTATCCACTTATTCTCAAGCACTACGTGAAATCACGGAGTGCTTTTTTCTTGCTTGCTCATGAGGTGGCGAAGCTACTCTTTGTGGCTAGGGAGGAAGGAATCTCACTCGCTACGCTCTCTGAGAACTCCACCGTTCTCAGCGGGCCCAAGGTTCTGCTCTCCGCCACGGACAAACTCCCGTTTTCCTCGCCTCGATTCGAGTCGAAGCAGGCCGACCTCTGCCTACCGGCAGGCAGGCCTTTCCTCGTTCGATTCCTTACCTCCACAGGATAAAAGAAAATCACCTTACCCATAAGGGGCAAGGTGATTTTTCTTAGCTGGGGAGGAAGGGATCGAACCTTCGCATGGTGGGACCAGAACCCACTGCCTTACCGCTTGGCTACTCCCCAGTATTTATAGTGAGAGAATTTCTCGCAACTTCCTTCTGCCCGATGCTGATTTAAAGTATCGCTCCTTACATCTCGCCTCATTTAAACTATCAAACTCCTCGAAATATATCAATCGTAACGGCCTACGATTTGCCGTAGATTTACAAATACCGTCTTGATGTTCCTTTAACCTTCTCTCAAGATTATCGGTTGATCCGGTATATTTCCGATTATCCTTTTCACTTAACAAAACGTAAGTGTATCCTTTCATACGTCAGAACCCACTGCCTTACCCGCCTCGACTCGCTTCGCTTGTCGACGCGAGGCAGGCCGCTTGGTTTACCTCGTCCAAACGGACGGGCTACTCCCCAATTCGAACAAGAAAACGCCCTCCTATCTTACCGAAAGTCGGGTCTTTGGTCAAGAATTGGCTCCATCTCTCATTCGGGTGATACGAGAGGCTGAAAATTTTCCCAAAAAATAGAGAAGGCAAGCATTGAGACAGAAAAACAGTGTCGACACCAGGTAGAGTGAAAATCCGTAGAGTGGGCCTATCTGAACAGCACCCAATCCCGGATCAAGCAAGAACGACCACGGTAGCGTAACGAGGTAGAGATACAAAGAGCAGAACATACTGGGACAGGTCGTGACAGCACTCCACAAAGCAATGCTATAGAGAAGCGCGTAGAGTCCAACCAATACCACTCCAGTCGTTGAAAGTTTTTTCATATTCACTACACCTTGAGATAGCGGCGGATGGCGATACTACTTGAGAGCACCCCCAGGAACACACCAAGAATAAGCAGTCCCAGTATCATGGGGAAAAGAAACTGCATAAAGAGTCCTATAAAATTCCCCTGCGGAATAGCCCCCTGTGTCAAAGGCGAAATGAAGTAAGCGGCTCCAAACAACGCAGGTATGGTTGCCAGGGCGGCTGCAATGCCATAAAATACTCCCTCGAAAACGAAAGGCATCCGGACGTAGATATTGGACGCTCCTACCAAGCGCATAATTTCAAACTCCTGGCGGTGGGAATAAATAGTGATGCGGATAGTATTGAAGGTGATAAGAACAGCAATAAAGATGAAGGCGACACCAAGAATCCCACCCGTCTTTTGAATGGAGAGACTGTTTCGCCCGAGATTTTCATAAATCTTGCGGTTTTTATCGTAGTTGATACGACTGATATCATTCTGAAACGTGGATCGCTCAAGCTGATCGACAATGACCTGGAAGTACTCTGGCTGGACGGCCTTGATAACAAGCGAGGGAAGGAGCGGATTTTCGCCAATTTCTTCGATGGCCTGCGTCACAACCGGGTTATTTTTGTTTTCAGCCAGAAACGACTCCAAAGCGGCGTCTCGAGAAACATACTCCACCGAGGCAATCTCCTTTTTGTACTTGGTCAACTCATCACGAATTTCGAGCATCCGTTGTTCTGGGACATCCGGATTGAAGGAGACATTGACACTGACTTTATCACGCATGGTTTGCAGCATGTAGTGCGTAGTCAACCCAAGCAATGAAGAAAGTCCGATAATAAACAACGACAACATCAAAATACTGACGGTTGCAAATGACAACCACCCGTTGCGGCGGAAGTTGAGCCACCCCTCTTTGAATGTGCGCCAGAGTTTCAATGTTTTCATGTCCGTATAATTTCGTTTTTGTACTGAAAATGTTTCTTCACCAGAACCGTTGTTATTGTAGCATATATTTCCCCTTGCTTTGATCATGAGCAATGTGCTCACCAGACAGAATGATCACGCGCTTTCCGAGCTTGTCGACAATCCCCTTGTTGTGTGTGGCAAGAATGACCGTAGTGCCAAACGAATTGATTTCAAGGAGGAGACGGATGATTTCGTCGCTTGATACCGGGTCAAGATTACCAGTCGGTTCATCGGCGATAATCACCTTTGGACGATGGATGAGTGCGCGAGCCAAAGAAACGCGCTGCTGTTCTCCCCCGGAGAGTTGGTGTGGGAATTTGTCCATTTTGGTGCCGAGACCGACAATCTCGAGAATCTCTGGTACTTCCGCGTCGATTTCTTCTTGGCTACGCCCATCCACCTCAAGTGCGTAGGCGACGTTTTCAAAAGCGGTCTTATTTGGCAAGAGCTTGAAATCTTGAAAGACCGTACCGATATTGCGCCGATAGTATGGTAAGTGCTTACGATTGATGGCTCCGACAGGACGTTCATTGAAGTAGATCTCCCCCTCATTTGGGATTTCCTCGGCATAAATAAGCTTGAGCAGTGTAGATTTGCCTACGCCGCTACTGCCGACCAGTGACAAAAACTCTCCCGGGTAGATAACCAGGTTGATATTTTTCAAAACAGAAACATCACCCTGATAGGTTTTGGTGACATTTTCGAAACGAATGATAGGCTTCAAGTCTGGCATAGGGTTGTATAGTTGATTTTAATTGGTTTGAAAATATCGGAGGGCACTTTCGATAAAGGTATCCAGTGATCCATCGAGCACCTTGCCCGTGTCGCTCGTTTCAGTATTGGTACGGTGATCTTTGACGAGAGTATAGGGATGAAGGACGTAGGAACGAATCTGATTGCCCCATTCGGCACTCTTGTACTCCCCCCGGAGCTTTTGCTTTTCTTCGGCCTGTGTGTCCAGTTTTTGTTGCAGGAGCTTGGAGCGCAGGAGCTTCATCGCCTGTTCACGATTTTGTAATTGCGAACGCTCTGTCTGACAGGTGACAACCGTATTGGTAGCAAGGTGTGTAATCCGTACAGCGCTTTCGGTCTTGTTGACGTTTTGTCCGCCGGCACCGGATGAGCGATACGTATCGATACGAAGTTCTTCTGGTTTGATCACGATGGCAGTGTCGTCATTTTCGATAGCGGGCATAATCTCAACCGAAGCAAAAGAAGTCTGACGGAGACTGTTCGCGTTAAACGGTGAGAGGCGTACCAACCGGTGTATTCCCGCTTCACTACGCAGGTACCCATAGGCATAGGCTCCCTCAATTTCAATCGTCACGCTTTTGATACCGGCCTCACCACCACGAGACTCATCGAGAATACTGGTGCGGAATCCTTTTCTTTCAGCATACCGAAGGTACATACGCATGAGCATCTCTGCCCAATCCTGCGCATCGACACCGCCAGCACCACTTCGTATGGTGAGGAGCGCGGAAGCGCTGTCGTAGTCACCGCCAAGCAGTGTCTGAAATTCCCAGTCATGAATCGCCTGTTCGGCTCGGGCATACTCCTCTTCCAGAAACACCGTGGTTGCCGCGTCTGTTTCTTCTTTGGCAAAGCCAGCCATGTCGGAGAGTGTGTCTTTGAGTGCATCAAACGAACGACGTTCCTTCTCAATAGCTTCTATCTCTTGCATGATACGACCGGCCTTCTTTGGGTCATCCCAAAAACCGGGTTGTTCACTCGTTTGTTTCAACTCATTTCGCCGCGCTTCTTTTTTGGCGAAGTCAAAGATAGTCCTGCAACTGCAGGAGTTTTTGTTGAAGAACCTCTATTTTTTCCGTCATTTCAATCATGGCAGTATTATAGCATATGCTTGAAGTTTTTTTCTATCTGATATACACTAATCATCGTCATGACTTCATGCGATGCACTCCCGCCTACGGCGGATAAACTCCACGTGCAGGTCAGAAGAAGAAAACATACCAGCCACCTTAGCTCAGTTGGCAGAGCGGCGCACTCGTAACGCGCAGGTCTCCAGTTCGATCCTGGAAGGTGGCTCAAAAAAAGAACCCTCTCTCGAGGGTTTCTTTTCTTTCTCAGTTACTTTGATTTCGCCAGTTGCTGATCAATGACTGAGCGAAGAGTCTCACTGCTAACGGCACCATCTAAGAAAATACCGTTGACAAACGTGGCCGGGGTGGCAGAGATAAGAAGCGAGGCAGCTTCCTCTTTGTGACGAGCAATCTTGTCACGGTGTGCCCCACTCTCAAGACAAGAAGCAAAGGTACGGAAATCAAGCTTGAGCCACCAGGCGTAGTCTTTGAATTTTTGGGTACCCTTGGTCTTACTCCACTCCCCTCGCTTGCTAAACAGGTAGTCGGCATACATATCAAACTTTCCCTGGTCATGAGCACACTCTCCTGCGAGAGCAGCGTTTTCAGCCTGAACATGAATTGAAAGCGGGAGATGTTTGTACACGACACGCACTTGGTCGCCGTATGAAGCGGCTACCTGGCGGAGATCTTTGTGAAAGCTCTGACAGTACTGACACTCAAAATCAGAAAACTCAGTAATGGTGACCGATGCATCGGCGTTGCCTGAAACGATATCGTCTTCTTGGACCACTGGTAACGTGATGTAACGACCGGCTGGCAGACCAATCTTTCCCATATCAAAGAGATAGCGACCGTCCTTTTCCTGAAAGAGGCTCGATGCCTGGGAATAAAAACTCGTATGGAGAATATCCTTGGAGAAAATAAAAGCGGGTACGGTGACGAGTCCAAAACGCTTGGCCATATCGCTTCCGTACTGATCTGCCATATCGATACGAGTTACTTCGATGGTAGGGATGACACGACGGAGCCAAACAAGTGCTTCACTCGGATCACAAGTGGCGCAATCCTTGTCGGTAAGAATCTGTAGCGTCACCTTGGGGTCACTGTATGCCACCCATGTTTTGTCTCCTGTTTCGAGCACGTTATGAGTTCGAGTAGCCCATGAAGAAAACCCCTCTCCGCTGATGAGCTGCACAAAATCAACAAAAAGACTCCCTAAAAAAAGACCGCCCAAAAGGATAGTAAGAGCGATAAGATTTTGAAAACGTTGCTTGAGCGATTCTTCCTTCGGTGCTTCAAGAGTTTCTTCTGACATAGGTGGGTTGGGATGGATTAGGAGAGCGTATTATTCTGTTTCAGGACGACAGGACTTTCCCTGAAGGAGCGGTGCCTTGTCTCGCACGGCGAGCGACCCTCCTTGACTTATGAGCTTCTTCTGCAGAGCATTGACGTCAAGTAGGCGGTCATCGTCTGTCAAACGATAGTCATCATACCCCATAGTCAGGGAATCATTGACCAGCGATTTAAAAAAAGCACCGAGTGACAGCGCAATAAGAAAGAGTAGCGCCAATGCACGATGGGAATATTCCCGCTTGAGGAGTGTGCGGCCAAAAAAAACTACTCCCTTAAACCATTTTTTAAGCATTTCTTTGCGAGCCGGTATGTCCATAGGGGTGCTGAAAGTTAAGAATGTACCTTAGCACGAGAGCTCCTCTTTTGACAACCCGCCTCCGGATTTGACAAGAGAAAAGAAAAAAGCGCCCGTGGTGTGGGCGCTTGACAGCGTTACTTGAGCAAGGCATCTGGAACGCGGATTGTGACAAATCCATCCGTCGGACCAAACCAGCGAGACAGGTACCCCTCGCAGTTGTTGCTCTGTTGGCAGGTGCCGTCGAATTGGCTGTAGACGGAATCTGTCTCGCGCCAGTAGTCGATGCCCATCTGGAGCCGTGCCAATCCCGTGATCTTCACTTCCATCTCAACCAGGTAGTTCATATCCGGTTTTGCTGTGACCTTGGGATCGGTCCAGCCGTGATAGATGGTTTGAGGTGACTGAGCGACGTTGATGACGAGCGCGCGCTCCTCATATGACAACATCTCCGCTGCTGGTCGAGAGGGAGACCCTTTGTACCAGCTCGGTAAACGCGGGTAGAGTTGCCCGTCAAATCGAAACGGGCGAGTCTGTCCACGAAAGTCCGTCACTTCGCTCACCACGGTTTCGACACCAGCCGGATCACGCTCGATGAGGCGGATGGCGCGGATGGAGAGAGTGGCCTCTTGACCGGAACGGAGCGGACACGGTGCCACATTCACTACTTGCATGAGTGCCAAGACCGCATGGAACCCTTCTGGAGCCGACTTTCGCCACACCACTTCTTTCTTGTGTTGGGCGCCAAAAGGCACCGCAAAAGCACTCATGACCTGAGGTGCTTTTTTATTGAAGAGGCAGATGACTTCCGTTGTTTCGACGGATTGGCTGTACGCCCTCACGGAAAAGATGAGGAGCACGACCAGTATGGCAAAAAGTATCCCGGTTCTTTTCATCATGGCAATCTCCTTGTTAAGGAAAATGAGAGTGTCGTTTCAAAATGCGACCCTGTATTAAATCACAAAGTGTTTTTTTCGTCAACACCCAAGATATCATCAAGAACCGTGTCCAGATCATTGATACTGCGGGAGCCGATCCCATCGGCTTTGCAGGAGGGGTTTTTTAGTTCTGAGCGTACCGTCTCCACGACCGTGATGGGTTGCACTCCGCGCATGATATTGTCGTTGACAGCAATATTGGGGCCATTTTTGCAGCCAGAAAGGCACCGGTGCGACTCCATGATAAGAGCCTCTTCCGGAGCAAATCCCTGTCTGAGGGCCGTATACACGTTCTGCGCACCCTTTTGGCAGCAATTTGGTTCCAAGCACACCTTGATAGTGGCTCTTGTGTCTTTTTTGAGGGTTTCTTCGTTCATATTTTTCTAATTCTAACACATTTCTTTCCTTATGACAAGAGTTCGCACCTCCCCAACGGATCATTGACAAAAGACTCAAAAAATGACAGGGTAACAGAGTTCTTTTCAAGGGTCACTCATTACAATGGAGGATACATGCAAGTAGCGATGTACGATAACAGTCACCACCTCCCCTTCTCGGTGGCGCCACGGCAACCGCTTCAGTGCTTTGATCCAGACAGGGATTATACTGCCCTGGTCTTTCCAGAAGGAGAATCCATACCCATTCAGTTTCGTGCAAGCTCCCTATGGCCGGTTCTCATGGGGCTTCACGGAATTGATCTCCCTGTCATGGGACATGTCGACATCCTCCGTCGAAGCGACTACGCTCCACCAGCCACGCGTCTTGCTGGCACGATGCTGATCCAGATCACTACCACACCAGCGCTATCCATGGTGGAAAGCAAGTTGCCGATGATCGTGGATGCTCTTCACAACGTGACCGTCGAACATCTCTGGACATCGGGACCAACACCCTGTCATCCACGCGCGCTACTCTGTGCCAAGGAATTGTCACGCACCAATGATCCGGCATTCTGGACGACATTCTTCCTCCGGGCGCTACGAGATGAGAGGAAACGACTGATTGAAAAGCGCACAGCTGCACTGGCTGCACTTGAACAAACCATAGCCCGTTACAGCGCCGTCGGGATAGAAAGCGACTAGAGAACAAGGCACCAACTCAAGGGAGATAGCATGACTGTCTCCCTTTTTTCTTTGGTAAGAAAAAAGCCGCCGGTGATACGACAGCAAAACTACAAGGCACGCTCTGTGGGTCAGCGCTAGAGCGAACGGATATTTGCTTCCCGCTCGAGCTGGCGGAGGACGCCCACTATCCGAGCAGAAGCTTCCGGATTGTTGCCGTTATCCAGTTGTGTGGTGCAGATGGGAAGCTCCAGTTGGCAGACGAGAAATACAAGTGTGTCATCCTCCGTGCGCAGACAGTAGACGCCATCTAAGGTCATCCAGACTCCTTCTATCTCGAGTACCGATGTCTCTGCGATATAGGGTCGCTTACCACATACGGTTACCAGGATCTGCTTTGTGTACCAGGCTACATCTCGATTGTTGGTCCCAGCAATGGCATCAGACAAAGCGAAGATGCCGAGGAGCAGCGCGACGGTAGCCAGCAACAGCTTACGTTTTGTCATGACATGACTCCGCTACAGATTCACGCAAAAAAGAAGGATATAAGAGGCGAATCAGTTCTCTTATATTTGGGAAGGTACCACGATGTGAGCATATTCACACACGCGATTTTTTCTGTCAATCAAGCTGCTCGTTTTTTTCCACCTCAGATCCTGTCGTGCTTTCTTTTGGTGTGGACACTCTTTCTTTTTCGGCCAACACATTGGGGAAATTTGCCAGCGTCATGATAAGGAGGATAACCGAAAAAGCAAAGGGGATATTGCCAGCGTTTCCCTGCCAGTAAGAAGACAGGAATTCATAGCAAAACGGCACTGGGAGGAGAAATATTCCTGCCACATAGGCTTCGCCATAGCGCAATCGATGCCCTCGCCACCGAGCTCCCAACCACACCACGAGAGCACCGAAAAGAAGATAGAGAAGATACGAGACGAAGAGGGTAAAGTACAAAAGAAGCGGCCAGATTATTCCAAAAATAGCCACCACCCACCACACTATTTCGGAAACAGCCATCACATTACCAACGAATTGCTCTTTGGTGATGGTAAACGTACCTGTCCCCGCCTCCAGATCATAGATGCGAAATTCATTTTTTTCCTGATTATGAAAACCGACTGTGCTTTTCCCCAAGATAATAAGTGTGTCCTGTCGAGAAAAGTCACTGGTTTCTACTGATTTACTGGTATCAATAACCAACAAATTACTGAGGGAGTCGTTGTTGGCTTCGTTCCATTCCTTGGGCAAGGGAATGACCACCGGCTCTTCACTATTAGTGGAAACCACACCATTCTGCATGGTAAGTTCCAGTGTTTCAGGGAAGAGATTGGTGATGATAGCTGTCTGCTTTCCCCAGAAATCAGAGAAAAGAACGTCTTGGTAAAAAGAAACCAATCCGGGAAGCGCCAAAAAAATCCGCGCACCGATAAAAATAAGGAGAAGGAGAGCATAGAAACGAAGGGCTTTTTTCAATCCAAACTGCCGATGCTCAAAAAAACTCGGACGATAGATCAAGGTACGTATTTTTTCCAAGAACGGCATAGTGTTTTAGTTATGTTGTAAAGCGATATTCCTACGATTGAGAGACCCCATCTTCTTTTATAGCAAAACCGATGGTGTTTTTTGGTTCCTCAGATGGTGTGACGTTTCCGAACTGCGATTCATACTGAGCCAAGTTTTGTGACATGGCAGTCAACATTCGTTTGAAATGACCCGGACTGACAATGACACGTGCATTGAGTGTCCCTGTTGGCGGAAAGGCATTCAAGAAATCGAGGACAAATTCTTCTTTAGTATGCAGTACCTGCATCAGGTTTGAATATTCCCCTGCTAATTTCTCATCCGTCGCTTTGATCTGAATTTGAGGTGCTGCTGGTTGTTCCATAAGTACGGATGACAAAGTTTTATGTACTCTTAGTATACCAGAAAATAATGTACCTGATTGACAAAATGGCAGGAGAGAGGAAAATAGGGGCACCACTTCCTCAAGGAGGAATCATGGACCCTGCCTCCAGGTCATGTGGAATTCATCGCGAAGCCCTGATGGAGCTTGAATCCTGGCTATAGGGAGAATTCAGAAGGAATCCCCTCCTGCCTGTGATTCCCCTCCATCTCAACAACATGCCTGTGTATCCCATGAGCGAAGTCTACCGGGCGCTCATGGATTACCTATTTCATTGGGCCCTCGAAACAAGGCATTGTCGTCTCCAGCGATCAGAAATCCAATCGACACTCATTAATGCGGCCACGCGTTACGGAAAGGTCGTCATCGTCACCCCTGCCGCTTCGCCCCAGTGAACCCACTCGGGGCTTTTTCATTGACGAAATGGCTTTTTTATGCAACCGTATAGATGTCGACAAAGTGGTTTTGTCGCATCAACGGAGGACGCTCATGTTATTTGAATATCCCAATCACTTCAAGGTGTACGCTCGGGAGGCGCTGTCTGTCACCTTGAAACAGTGCAATCTCCAGGTGGCGCCGGTCAACATAGGAGCGGATACCATCTTCGACAAAGACGGAAAACACCTCAGCGTGCGCTGCGATTCGTATCCTGGGCAAGTTGTCACCGCTCACGCCCGCTTCTACCCGGATGCTCATGGTGACAGTGGTCGGCTCCATCTCCACCATCTCGTGGTCAATGGGCAAATGCAGTTGCCTCAAAATGGCCAAACGGACATGTACGTCGGCAGGGATGACAACGGACTGCCCAAGCTGGTGCAAGCCGCCACGCAAGCGGCAGCCTGAGATGACTGCTGATGTAAAAATAGAGCGGCGCCTGCAATTAGAGGAAATACTGAAGAGAGTACGACGAGCTATCAGAGTTGTTGCACTACTCAATCTCGACGATCCACTGCTTCTTGCGCTGCTTGAATGCAATTCTCGTCCACATAGTTGGGTCGACTTGCAGGAGCGTCTTCGGCCGACAGATTCACAGCTATCTGCATTCGAGAGAAACATTCGCTTCTGGCAAAACTATGCTAGAGCCTTGGAGACTCGCGCTGCAGTACTCAAGCTGATCAAAGTACTTCGGGCGCATTTGGAACTCAGGATGGCACAGTCAATCGAAGCGCAGCGACCGACCTGACTGTCGGCAACCACCACCCAAGTCGGAGCAACCGCGTTGCCCGACTTTTTTCTTTTCTTCGTAGGAGACACTAGAACTTTCGATGGGAAAACTGAACGATATATGCCAACTGATTTTCCATATACTGAGGCTGATCTCGACGATAGGAAAAGTATTTCTCCGAAAGACAAAAGGTACATTCCTGACTCACAATAATCTGCTCAGCGGGCAGACCAGCTTTCTTGGCCTGAAGACAAACAATCCCCTTCAAATCAACAGAGAGACCGGCATCTGACACGACATATTCCTGATATTCAGCAAACTGCTCCAGTACATCTGTTTGAATCTCAAAGTGCTTTGTGCAGATACCTGGGCCAATAGTCAGCACTGTCTTTTCCGGCTTGCCGCCCAGTTTCGCGATTTCCTTCATGGTTTCAGCAACAATACCACCTACAATTCCCCGCCAACCACCGTGTGCCAAACCGATGATGCCGGCTGTTTTCTCTTCAAAATACAGTGGGAAACAATCAGCCCCGGTCAGGGTCAGTATGCTGTCGGCATCTTTGGTCACCAAGGCATCTGTCTCCAGGAATACAGAGGACGAATTCCTCCGCACAACCGCCACCCGAGTGCCGTGAACCAAACCGGCCATAGCGACTTGCTTTCCCCCGATTCCTTGCCCTGCCAAAAACTGCTTCCTATGCTCGATATTTTCGGGCATCGGATTGGCAAGCGACAGATACATCGAGCCATCCTTCTTTTCCGAAAACCCCTTGAGAACCTTGTGCATATGTGGGAGGAATACAAATACATCATGTGAGTAAGCAGTATAGCAGAAAAGCCCTGTCCCTGCTTCTTCATTGACGAAGAGGTCCACATATGTCAATTTGAGGACATAGACAGAAACACTTTCTGTCAGTTGTGACCGGAGAGTATCGTGCTTACGCAATGCAGAATCGGGATTGAATCCATTCTTCCGAATGAAGGCTGGCGTTTCAATCAAGCTGGAATCGACGTACTGAGCCATCTCTTTCAACAATTGTCGCCTTATAAGCAACCTCTCACCATTGGTGACTTCCTCGCCATGGTGCGTCAAGGTGAATGCTTCCTCGCAGTTGATCTCTCCAAAAGGGGACATATCGTTGGTATGGCACGCCTGGTGACACAAGGACGTAACCCGAGATACGGAGTCATCCACGATGTTGTCGTTGATGAGGAATATCGGAAACAAGGCATCGGTACGTTTCTCATGAATCGAGCCATCGCGCTCGCTCGGACATCAAAATTCACTCACGTCGAGCTGAGGTCAAAGAGAGCAAGAACGGCCATCGGCCACCTGTGCCAGTCGCTCGGCTTTACACTCTTGGAGGCCGCTGATCCGGGAGATCCAGACAGCACCAACCTCTATCGCCTCACTCTTTCGAAGTGACACCCGCAACCAAGCCCTGACGGCAACCGCCGCCCGGGCCTTTTTCTTTATTACGTATTATTGAATATCTTTATATCGTTCTTGCCACTGTTTGAGAAGAGGGAAAATTTTGTCTCGAAAGGTATCAGGCAGAGACGCAAAGATGGCATTGGCATTACGCATACAGTATCCAAGCTCTCCTTGATTTTCTACGGCCGTATAGTATTTGAAACTATCCAGGATGTCAGCCGCCTTCACAATAAGAGCCTCTTCCCCTTGTGATATGCAACGATTGATAAGCTCAATTGTTTTTTGTTTGCCGTCGGCAATAGTGTCGTCTTTGGTACTCGCCTTCACCAGCCGTAGCACTTCATCGCCAAACTCGGTACGAATCGTGTCCTCACTTATCTCGGTGGATTCCAGGGTATCGTGCAACAATCCAGCCAAGACGATATCTCTTGAGTATCCATTTTCATAGAGATAGACACCCACTCTGATATCATGGGCAAGTTTTGGTTTACGAGTGTTCTCATCAGCAACTGGCATGTGTTCCGTCATCATCCGCACCGCCTTTTCAAATTCGATATTCAACTGCTTCATATCAACCATACTCTTTTTAATTAGTATCTTTTCGTTCCAATTATATGCTCATCGAGATAATCGTATTGACAATCCCCCTTTATTACTGGCATTATACCACCAATCGACAGAGGTCTCTGTTGGAATCCGTACCTTCGAATGAGGTGACTCATGTTTGAAACTCTACTCTCCGGCCTCCTGAATGGACTCTTCAATTTGTTCCAGTGGAGTTGGAGACATCCTGACCTTGCGGGCTTGGTGCTCTCCGGAACGGCGTTCTTCCTGCTCGTCTGGCTCCATGTTCCCAAGCGACTCGAGTACTACTGGCAGAACGGCAAAGTGACTGTCCAGCCGTTCAACGTCAGAAACGAAATTCCGCAGTACGTGCGTGGTCGCATCGCTGTGTTGCAATTTTGCCGAAAGCACAAGCTCAAGCTCGACATCGGTCGCAGAATTCGCCGCAACATTGCCGAATTTCTACTTTCCCTCATTGGCATTCCGCATCCACGCGTGTTTGCTTGGGAGGGAAGTTACTTCGCAATGATGTTCTACCCCCTCGGCCGGACTCGTCGGGAATTCGTTCGACTTTGTATCCGGCTCAGGATATGCCCATGGCAACGCCAACGGATCGAACAGGTACTTGACGCGAACAAGGGACGTTGGCCTGGTATCGAAGCGGAAACATTTCTCGCAGCGTTCAGCAATCGCCTGTACAACTGACACCCGTGCACAACACCGCCCCGCCGACCTGAAATTCCAGGCCGGCCTTTTTCTTTGTTACGTAACGAATTACGTAATTCCTTTTTTTCCACATTTCATAATATATTTGACGAATTGGCTGCCATGCAGTAGCTTTGAGCTATCATTTCATACACAGGAGAGTCTCCATGATTGATAGAAATGAAGGCGTTCGCCGGCAGTCAGTCATGGACTACCAGGAAGACACTCGCTTGTTGGCCCAACACTTTGCAGGGTTGCTGCGAGCACAAGCGTCACTCCCGGAACTACGCATCACAAGTGCTGAACTCGCTGCTGGAATATGGGCGTTTCCACGAGAGTATCGACCGATCATCGAATCATTGACTGTATGGTTTCTCACCAACAATTCACACGCACTATCTAAAGGGCAATTGCACCTCGCGCTTCTCGAGGGAGCAAGGCTGGCGGAGAAGCTGTGGATTGATGGCGTTTTTCAAACGGCGCCTCCGAAGAGGTCGTACACAATCATTGACGCTCACCAGAGACATTCCCCAGACAGGCCGCGTGTATCTCGAAGAGCAATTGCCAAGCAACGCCCCCGAACGTGACTGTCCACAAGTCAGAATCATGCCTCCCTCCGCCGTCCTGAAACTCCAGGCCGGCCTTTTTCTTTGTTACGTAACGAATTACGTAATTCCTTTCTCTTTTTTCAAAATGAATCATAATTTCACGGTCGTTAGACTTAAGGTCGTGACAGGAAGAGCTTGGTAATAAAAAGAGACCACCGCTCAGGCGATGGTCTTGATGCAATTGGCGACTGAAGCGTGACCTCAGGTCGCGCTCTTTGGCGATGCTCTGCGAAGTTTTCTCAGAAATTCTTCGATCGCAGGTGTGTACTCATCCCGATCTCGGCTGACGTCGCACTTCTGGCTGCCCTCTTCACACGTGATGGACACCAGCTGGTCATCCCGGGAAGACAAGCACGTGATGACATCGATCAGAGTCTCTTTGCCGTCTTCGAAGCTAATTCGGAAACGAACGAACGAGAAGTGAGCGGCTTTGCCGCAATGCTCGTGCACCTGACGCAATTCATGGGGCGGAATCTGTCCACCACTTCCCTGTGCACAACTCGCGCTACTCAGAGCGATGAGCAGGACTCCGATGATATATGCGATGGCGTTCAACACGTTCTCCTCAACCGTGATTCAACATAATGATAGAAAGGACGAATCACTTCCTTTCTACCGGCTTATTTAGCGTGAAAGTATTATGACAAAAAAACGAATTTTGTCAATGCAACGAGTGAGGATGTCATGCGTCCCAACAAAAAGCCGACCACATTGCTAGCCTGCCTTATTCCTTTGTTGCGTAACGAATTACGTAATTTAACTTCACATTGGACTCAACACCAATCTTCATAATGCATGTGGTTTAGTGCAACAAACAAACAGAATAGAATCACCAACACTTGAACCAGTGGTCTCTATTATTATTTAATCAAAAAGAAAAACCCACCGTGGTACAGAGTACACCCGGACGATCTACTGCCGAAGCCATGGACACGTATACATCTCTCTCTTTTCGCAACCCAGCTTTTTCAGACTCATCCAGTTTGGAACTATCAAGCACTCCATCTAACGCGCTGACCAAATCAGCAGCGCTTTTACTCGCAATTTTTTCAGTGAGAACATTCCCTATCGTTCTATTGGTTCCGGTTGCCTGGAAAACACTGCTATCTATCCGACATTCCAATGTGGCTGATCTCAACGGCATGTCCGATGCACTCAAATCAGAGTAACCAAGTTCTACGATACACTCAGTTCCTCTCATGCCGAGTATTTTCCCTGTCCAGGATCTGTAAACAATGCCCAGTGCTCGAGTCAAAATTGGCGAATGTTCCTTCTCCTCTCGAAAAGAAAAAGAGGATATAGTACACGTATTTGTATTTTTGAAAAAATCTGCCATCGACAGCTCACTATTATTTACCGGTGATACTTGGACTATCTCTGCTGATGCTGGTGATTTTCCTCTAGAGTTGGTAGATGGAACGTCTTTGTTTAAGAATGAATAGGCGAACAACGCAAGCACCAAAATTGTAATGACTCCCAATACCGTGATCAGCGCTACTCTTCGATTACTCATAAGTATGTATATTTATTTTCTAGTTACTTCAACAGAACATAGGCGAGCATCGCCAGCATGATGATCAGGCCGATGAGTGGTTGTGCATATCGTTCCAAGAGAGCAGGATAATCCACTCCTGTTGCCTGCACTGCTATTTCCGAATTCTTTTCCCGACTGTTGTATCGCAAAAACCCATACAGAACAAAGAGACCAAGTGAGGTCATCCAAACATAATACCCGATTGCGAGATGATCGACTGGTGGCTCCGTTCCATCTATATCCGGGATTACTCGTAGCGTATAGGCAGATAATCCAAGACAAAAAGCGATAATCGACACGACCAATAGCATCCCAGGTCTTTCGATACGGGATCGAAATACCGCCAGAAGGAAAAGAGGATTGGCAAACCAGGCAAATACCCAATCCGTAAAAGCAATCCAGCCAAATACCAAAATAAAAATACCGAGTATGGAGTGACTCCCAGAATAATCGGTATAAACAACCCCTGGCAACGCCATGGAAATACAATACAAGGCTAATGCAAGGAACAAGATTTTATTTTTATCCATATTTTTTTAAATCAAACGACCTCATGTGTATCATTATACAACATTACTTTGTTTCGTCATGAATCCACTATCATTAGACTCTATGCCGAGCTTCATATTTCATGGGGTTTCCAGGGTCTTGAACCATAACGGATCTATTGACTTTTTGTGATTTTTGTATTACATTTTAGCGTCACTCATGGAGTGTCCGAACGCAAAGATTTGCGTGTCGTCATATTTCCTGGAGAAGGCAAATGAGCCAAACGAGAAAGTATGTCGCCCTTTTCTTGTTCTTTCTGTTGCTGGCATGGTGCGGTCTCCGCATCTACCAGAACATCGACTTCAGGCGTCATTGTGGCGGCTACATCGATCGGGCTGCCATCGCCAACACTGTCGAAATGGCGCAGAAGGAGTTGGGGACGGCGGTGAAGTGCCTCGAAGAACGCAAGTTGACCGAGGGCTACACCAACGTTATCTACAAGACGCCGGATGAAGATATCGGATTCTGGTACGGCAACCTCAAAGCTTCGCTCGGCGAGCTCCAATCTTTGCCGACAGCCTCGGCGCCACTCGAGAAGACAAACGTCCTCATCAAGTTGCGTGAAAGTCTCCAAAACAAGGGCGAGACCGTGTACCCACAGGGAATCTCGGTGTACCCCTACAACACGCTCTTCGCCGTCGGCGCCTGGTTGATTTCCATCCTGTTGTTCATTGCCCTCTGGCCATTACTCAAGGACGCCACCTGTTAGCAGGCCGACGCCAAGCACTAGCGAAACACCAATCAAGCCGACTCTCCACGTGAGAGCCGGCGTTTTTCTTTGTTTCGTAACGAATTACGTAATTCTTTTACTCAATTTTTTTAAAAAGTTATAAAAAATGACCAGCTATACAATAGCCGGCCATCGGATTATCTGGGAGGCGTTCCTCCCGCTACAGCTGAAAAATACAGAGCTGTCTCAGCCCTCAAGCAATTCACTCTCCTGAATCGGAGTACCGTAAGGCGGCGGCTGGTAGTCAGGATTGCAGCCGGTGCAATAGAGATGGAGTACTGGTCGCACCTCGCCAGAACCAGCACCGATGCCAAAGTCATGAATCGAACGTCCGCTTTCAAAGAAGCTGATGTCAGCACCAGTCGTCTGACAAACCCAGCCGGTCTCATCTTGCCGGCCGTGTTCCTTGAGCCACGCCGAATGTTCTCTTAAAATCCAAGCCATCGCTATCTCCTTCGCAAAAGGACTCAGTAACACGCATCGAAAGTATCATGGCTTACAGCAATTTGCAAGAAAAACAAGTCACAAAAGAAACCTAGCTTCAGTAAATACGGCTAATAGGTATATATTCGCACAAGTCAGCACTATTGACTTTTGTGTCAAAATGTGCTATCATGGGAGGTTCGTAAAGTCACGAACGCCACAAGGAAGAGCCATGACCGGCTATGAATTTTACTCGGCGGACGCGGCCCAGAAGTGGTTCGCAGAACAATTCAAGCAATTTCCTGCCCTGCCGGGATTCACGGCAACACAGCAGGAATTGCAGAATCTGAACTACGGCGACGCCGAACTACCGCAGATGTATGAGGTGATGGTCGGCTATCGTTGGAGACTTCAGTTGGCCCACAACGATCAGTTGTCCCTGGTGGACGTCGTTGTGGCATTCACATCGGCCGCCCAAGAAGCGGGCAAGCTCACCATCATCGAGGGTTAAACCCCTCCAGCCGGCAACAGCCGGCCCAACAAGACGGCAGAGTCACAACCGACCTGCCGTTTTAAATTTGTACCACAAATCGATTCCAAATGCGCACCCAATAAAGAAGAGGCAATTTATAATGAAATTACTCAGGAGAAATCCATGAGCCTTTTGATACGAATATGCTCCGACATAGACATCATTTGGGCCCTCCCAAAGAAACGTCAACGGAAAGCCAATTGAACTCATGGGTGAATCCATACTCAACAAAAATGGAATGAGTTGTGCAATCATTCCGATGAGAAAGGTCAGAATCACTAGGAAGAATTTACTCAGACGCATAAGGACAACTTCTTGTTATTATGAGTGATGTATAAGATGAGATTAAGAAAGCTTCATTCTAGACGCTATGTAATTTGAGATTTTTTCGAAGCCACTAAGAGAGGCAGAGTAGGCTTCAGGAGTTTTTCTGATATCCTCCTTGATAGCTTCGACAGTCATCCATTTTACTTCGTCTACCTCGCCATCATTGAATTTCAAATTTTCGAGACTGTCAGTGTATTCGAGGAAATAAACCTTGGTATATTCGCGATTTGGCGGAAAGTCTCGCTTCTGCCATTCCCCTTCTATAAGATTGAGGTTACCTGTATCGAGTCCGACTTCTTCTTGTAATTCATCTCGGACCCCTTCTTCTACAGATTGTCCAGCTTTGATATGACCACCAAAGCGCGTGTTCCAACAACCTGGCATTGTTTCATTCAACTTGGAGCGTAAATTAAGGAGGAATTCTAGTCCATCAGCACCTTTTCGAAAGAGATAGATATGCACCGTCCGGTGCCACAACCCTTCGGCATGAATCTGCCGACGAGGAAGTGCCACACCCGTCGGCTGGTTATTCTCATCAAAAACATCAAGATTTTCTTCGGTTTGAGGCATACAAGAAAATTAACGAATCTTACATTTCACTTACTATTCATTTTTACAGAGTGTCTTATGTTTTCTTTAATATCTCTTAATTCAGAGTTAATTTGCTCAAGTTGTAATGCGATCTTTTCCAATGAGTCAGCAATCCTTCTTGTTGAGTTTTCTATACTATCTGAATTAATACTGCTCATAATTATATAATTACTTCCTTAAAAATGGAATTTTCTCTAGGTCAAATTTGCGTTGTCGTTCTAATGGAGATATTTTTCCTTGAAACTGTAGTTCAACATTTCTTGTTTTCCCATCGATTACTCTCATAGATACAGTTTCGCATGATACATCAGCTATCGCTTTATCTCGATCAGTATATAGTGTTAATATTTTTCTTTCAGTTACAGTGATGCGATAGAGTAGAAATAAAAAATATATAAATCCTACAAATAGGAATAGTTTCCATGCCAAATCCCATATATTCGTAAAAAAAATATCTATGCTCATATTAGATAATCTGACAAGTGAAAGAAATATTAATAATAAAATAATCTCAAGTACTATAAGTAAAAATTGAATATAGTTACTATGTTTCATAAATCTGATAAAAGCGAGGCCAAATGCCCCGCTTATATGCTACTCCTAATTTCCCGACTGTAAAGCCGTACAAATTTCCCTTGTAAAGTGGGAAAATGGCTACTTTTCGCCTTCCATTTCTTCCTTCATGCGATCGAGGAGAGACCGGAAATCTTCGTCACTGGTCAAAACGGAGAGCTTGGCCTGAAGACTTCGGACAGAATCAAACCGCTCTCGAAATTCAAACAAGAGAGAGGCAATAAGTTTACGCGTAGTACGAACATGCTCTAAGCGCTCCTTCATATCAATTGGAACCACTTTTCGCTCAAGTAGCAAAATCTGAATTTCATCGAGTCTACCGATAGCTTCCTCAACTTTGGTAGTAACTTCCACTTCCGTCTCATCCACTATTTCTTGAAATTTTTTGATAGCATCCATGCCAATTTCAGCAAATGCTTTTCCTTGAGCTTCAGGATCCGTGAGACCATCTTCAATCAGTCGAGCGGCTTCTTTTCGTTCTTCGGCATACTGCAATGGATATATCCCTTGTGCAACCAGTTCATCAATTCGAGCGAAACAGGTCGCCTGAAACTGCGCCTGTGGACCCTCGATTGATTTGGGTACTTCTTGTATGGGCTCCCCCGTTTCGAATGATGACATAACGGTTCATTAATAATTATTTCAGTTAAAAGCGGGGCATAACGCCCCGCTTTTATGCTACACCTTACTTTCCGTCTACGCTAGAGCGTAGTCGAGATGGGTTCCGTTTCAGTTCCTTTTTTGACTGCATCCAGCGAATCAATCAGGTTCACAATTTCCTGAGCGGTTTGGAGATGACCATACTCACGAAATGTGCCACGACCAAAGGTGTCGTTCATCAGACGGCCAAAAGGCAATAAATTACCATCAAGAGAAGCTTTGGTCACCATATCAAACATTTCTTCTCGAGCTTCTCCCTGTGACTTTCCCGGGAACGCCGCGGGATTTTTCTCATGAATTGTATCAAACAATTTCCACATCGCTTGACGTTCATCATAGTAACTAAAGGGACTTACTTTTGGTCGACCGTTTTCCGGATTTATTTCCGAATGCAAAACATCTCCGCCTAAGAGCGCTTTCGGGTACCCATGATTGGGATTGTTCTCACAAAATTTCATGAATTCGGAAAACTCTGCTTCTCGCTTCTTGACTACGTGACCCAGTTCCGGATCGCCACTTGATATATCAAGAGTTAATCGTCTCGAGTTCTCCTCGGTAATAGCCTCATTCAAAGACCGAAGATAGACACGATACTCACCGGAATCGTCGGGTCGTCTCGCTACGACTCCAACGCCCTCTCGATAGTCCATGAATTCATTGCCTTTTCCTACCTGAAGGCTTTGGTATTGTCCCGCATGAATCAGTTCGTGCTGAATGGTATCAAGCCGGCCTATGCCCTCTCTACCTAGTTCCTCAGCGTCTGTAATAAATGCCGTTTCAACCATAGTGCTATAGCCTCCAGCGCCAGTAGAGATTGTTTCCCCGAGTTTGACGTGATCCCCGCTAATTATACGTACTTGTTTGGGATCAAGCTCTATTGGTTCGAGTCCATGCTTTTCACGAAGAAGATTCACGTTTTTTGCTGCCCAAGCAAACATACGGCGCTCATCTTCACTTTTTTCTCGTTCATTTTCAAAGTTAGTAAGACGCGTTTGTTCCACTTCTTGATGATGAGCATTAAGAAGATGTTCTGCGTTTTCAGCCGTTGTTCCCACAACGCGATCTACCCGCATTATTGCTTTCTGTGGTTCACCCTCCAAGGGATTAGTATTCATATGTATATAAGCTAAAAGCGAGGCGTTATGCCCCGCTTTTATGCTACACCTTATTTCCCGTCCGCGGAAGTCTCCGCATCCGGGCAGGCTTTTCTTCGCTATTTCTTCTCTTCTTCTGGCTTTGCTTCCGCTGCTGGCCCGTCTGAAGCCGAGGCAGGCTCGGTTTCAGCGTCCTTCGCAGACTCTGAGCCTGTCGAAGAGTCGGAGCTTCCAGCTTGAGGATTGGCTTTTGCGGCTTCAGCTTCAGAAGCGGCCTTATACAGCTTCTCGCCAATCTTCTGAGCGGCTTGCGAGAGAACTTCAGTGGCCTTTTTGATGGCATCGAGATCATCGCCGTTCTTCACCTTGTTGAGCTCAGTGATCGCTTCTTCGACGGGCTTCTTCTCGTCGGCGGTCACTTTATCGCCTGCATCCTTCATAGCCTTCTCGGTCGTGTAGGACAGCGTATCAGCCATGTTGCGGGCTTCGATGAGCGCCTTTTTGTTCTTGTCTTCCTCAGCGTGCATCTCGGCATCTTTCTTCATGCGCTCGATTTCATCTTTCGACAAACCGGTGCTGGATTCGATGCGGATGTTTTGGCTCTTCCCTGTCGCCTTGTCCTTGGCAGATACGGTGAGGATGCCGGAAGCATCGATGTCAAAGGTCACTTCAATCTGAGGCACACCACGAGGAGCGGGCATGATGCCATCCAAGATAAACTGACCGAGGGATTTGTTGTCACTTGCCATCTCACGCTCTCCCTGGAGCACGTGAATCTGGACACTCGGCTGGTTGTCAGAGGCTGTGGAGAATACCTGTGAGCGACTGACTGGCACGGTGGTATTTCTGTCGATGAGCGGCGTCCGGACACCTCCCATAGTCTCGATACCAAAGGTGAGTGGTGTGACGTCGAGCAACAGAACATCTTTCACCGAACCTTCAAGCACGCCACCCTGGATAGCAGCACCGAGGGCCACCACTTCATCAGGATTGACCGTGATGTTGGCCTTCTTGCCAAAGAACTTCTCAACAGAGGAGAGGACGAGCGGCATACGGGTCATACCACCGACCAAGACCACTTCATTGATGTCTTTGACTTCGAGCTTGGCATCGGCGAGTGCCTTTTTGACGGGCTCAAACGATGCTTCAACCAAGTCACCGACCAATTCTTCCAGCTTAGCTCGGCTCATCTTGATGAGCAAGTGCTTGGGACCATCGGCTCCGGCAGTGATAAACGGCTGGTTGATTTCTGTTTCCTGAGCAGTCGAGAGTTCGATCTTGGCCTTTTCAGCTGCCTCCTTGATACGCTGGAGAGCAAGCGGGTCTTTGGACAGGTCGATGCCTTCTTGCTTCTTAAATTCATCCAAGATGTAGTGGATGATGCGCTGGTCAAAGTCATCGCCTCCCAAGTGAGTATCACCATTGGTCGAGCGGACTTCTACCGTGTCTTCGGAGACTTCGAGGATGGAGATATCGAACGTACCACCACCCAAGTCGTAGACCGCAATCTTTTCATCCTTCTTCTTGTTGAAACCATAGGCGAGCGCGGCCGCGGTTGGCTCGTTGATGATGCGACGGACATTGAAGCCGGCGATTTCTCCCGCTTCTTTGGTGGCTTTGCGCTGCGAGTCATCGAAGTAGGCTGGCACCGTGATAACAGCATCGGTGATTTTCTCTCCGAGCTTTTCCTCGGCATCAGCTTTGAGCTTGGCGAGCACCATGGCGCTAATCTCTTGAGGCGAATACTCTTTGCCTCCCATGACAATCTTCACGCCCTCTCCTGCCTGAACCACTTTGTATGGCAGGGTCTTCATGTCACGCTGTGCGTCCTCGTCGTTAAAGTGCCGTCCGATAAGACGCTTGACCGAAAACAAAGTGTTCTCGGGATTGGTCACGCTCTGACGCTTGGCGAGCAGTCCGACCAATCGTTCATTGGTCTTACTCATGGCAATCATCGACGGCGTCGTGCGATTTCCTTCTTTGTTCTCAATAATCGTTGGGGTACCACCTTCCACGAATGCCATCGCCGAGTTGGTCGTTCCGAGATCGATACCAAGTATTTTACTCATAATTGTATTATTACTGCTTATTTATAACTTTATTAACAAATGAACATCTACGAATTATCAATTTCTAATTATCAATTTTCAAACAATTTTTTAATACTTCAATTCCTCAATTTTTAATGCTTAATTTCATGATGTAGTGGACCCTGCCCATGAGCCGCCCCACTGTTCGGTGAGACGGCCGAGCGCAAGGCTCTACTTCACCGATACCGTGACCTTCTTCGGCTTCACGGATTCCTCCTTTGGCATCGTGATGGTGAGAACACCCTTGTCATAATGGGCTTGGGTGTTGTCTCCTTTCACAGCCATCGGCAGAACGACTGAGCGAGAGAAGCTCCCCGTGCGGACTTCCTTGCGATAGTAGTCCTCACGCTTCACTTCCTTCTTCTCTTCGGATGACCCACTGACGGTCAGGACATCATTTTCGATAGTGATGTCGACCTTGGCAGGATCGATACCCGGCAGCGAGAGCTCTGCCACAACGTTGTCTTTGTCCTGATAGACATCGAGCGCTGGGAAGAAATCTGCCCCGAGAAACTCATCTCCGAAGAAACGGCTGAGGTCGTTCGTCGGCATAAATGGAATGAGATGGCGTGTCATATGTTCTCACCTCCTTTCGTTACTAATTTTCAATTTCTAATTTACAATTTTCAATCAATTTCCGATGTCACAATTTCTCAATTTTACGAAACATTGACTCTTGCTGCTCTAACTACCTTAGCACCCACTTTGTACCCCTTTTGAAGCACCTTGGCGATTTTGTGTCCTTTCTCTTCGACAGACTCAGAGCCTTCGGCTTCCCCTCCCTCTTCTGTACCGACGGCTTCATGGAGATTAGGATCAAATGCTTCACCCGGCTCGGCATCTATAGGAGTGACGCCATTATCGACTAACACGGTTTCCAGCTGCTTCTCGATATACTGGATACCGACCACCCAAGGACTGTCTTTTTGTTCCGGTGGGACATGCATGGTAGCGGAACGGAAGTTGTCGAGTACGGGGATGATATCGAGGACGAGTTTCTCTATCAGATAGCCACCGAGCTCCTTCTGCTGTACCTCCTGCCGTTTCTTATAGTTGTCAAAGTCTGCCTGCAATCGTTTCAAATCAGTCAGATATCCTTGTTCTATCATTCGAGACTCAGCTGCTTTGATAAACTGTTTTACAAGTGGGTGGTAGTCACCCTTCTGAATATCCTCTCCACTCACCCAAGCAAAGTCATTATGTTCACCACTCAACTGAATTTCACCTTCTTGATATTGCGCCAGGTATCCAATCCTGCAACGTTTTCCTATATTTACATCTACCACTCCATTCACGATATAACTGACATCACCTATTTCTTCTTTGACTTCACGACGTAATGCGTCGACAGGATCTTCGTCTTTATCAACACGACCGCCGACAAAAGACCAAACGCCCGGAGCCTCGACATCATCCTCGGAATTTTTCAGGAGAAGAAACTTTTTGTCCGTTGGATTGTAAAGGATGACTCTCTGAGATACTTCGTAAGTTGCTGGTAATTGCTGATTTGATTGTTTAGACATAGGCTTCAAAAGTTATTTTGTTAGGATGCCCGGGAAAGGGCGCTTTTCGTAATTTCAAATTGTTTCTGACGTTCTTCCTCGGTCATTTCTTCGGGCTCTCCTTCTTCGTTGTCCTGCTCTACCATACGTGTGGAATGAGGATAATCATCACTCCCATGGAACCCCCGAGGAACTTGCGCATGTATTCGATAAGGGATTTGTTCTTGGCGTAGTCCATGCGTTTGGGTCCGATGATAGCGAGCATGCCACGACCCTCGTTGGTCTCATACGGCGCCACAATCATGGAGCAGTTTTCGATTCCCGTGACCGGATTTTCACTCCCGATAAAGATACGCGTTTCACCGTCTTTCAACTGAAGCATGATGCCGTCCAGCTTTTCATCAAGCGTATCGAGTGTCTCTACCAACCGACACAACTCGTCAATTTCTTGAAACTCCGGCTTTTCAATGAGCTCTTTCATCCCGAAGTCATGGAGGTCATCGTGACCAATCATACCTGAGACAGCGAGATTACCAGAAAGGACGGAGAGGAGCTTGGCGGTACTACGACTGAGACGGGTGTTCTTGGCCTTCATCATGAGGAGCTCCTTCTGCAAACGGCGCTGATCCTCACGTGACAGATCGGTATCACCCATCATTTCTTCGACATACATCCGGTAGCCCTGATCGGTCGGGATACGACCGGCGGAGACATGAGGCTGATAAAGGAAGCCTTCTTCTTCCAGTGCCACCATGTCGTTTCGGAGTGTCGCCGAGCTTACCCCAAAATCATAGTGCTCGAGCAAGGCCTGTGACCCCACTGGCACCGCGGTCTTGGTGTAGAGCTCGACTACGGCAGACAGCAATTGTTTTTGACGATCAATCATACCCGGTAGTGAAACTTCGATAGTTATATCTCTGCATCTATCTATTGAAGACAATTCACAATATTCTATTAATTTAATACCCTACTGTAAAATTTCAATACTTTTTTGATCGAAGTTCTACTACCGGGCATATGCGTCTACTTATTACACTTCTATTATAAATAGTGATTAGCACTCTGTCAAGTAGAGTGCTAATTCCTGTTTTTTGGTCAAAATCTCACTACCGGGTATAAAAAAAGCCCGAGGGGAGAACCTCCCCTGGGCGGCGATACTACAGCGACCCTCAAACAGCTTTCGGGTCTGTCCCTTCGCGTTGGGGTCGGTTGAGTGCCCGAGCCACGCGTTGACACGAGCCGAAATGCGAGCACGGAGTGCTTCCCACGGCACATACTTCACCGTGATAGTCCCAAGAAGCTGATCTCAGATTCGTCTCGGCACATACACGAGCGCACCACACCATCCTCGAAGGAAGACTGGTGACAGCCTCCACATCTGGTGCCAATTGCTGTGTCATGAGTGTCAACATGAATTTCCCCTCGGTTGAACTGCGATTGACTGAGGCAACTTGCCACACGGCGCGCGAGCAGTGCATGTCTGGCAGAAATGCTCGGCAGGCCGCTTTCTCGCTTCTTCGAGTGGAATTCGAATATTGAAACAGCCATTGTTCGCTGCTGGACAGGCTACGACCGGAATATTGAGCGGAATTTGCACGCTCATGGCTGCGGCTCCGGTGATGCAGCAGAGCCCTTTTCCCGCTGACGTGCCAGCTCGCGGCTGATACGTCTGCGTACCAGAAAATTGAAGCACCTCTTCCGTTTCTTGTCCTTGAAATGATGCCTCTGTGCCTGGGTTTGTTTACCATTTCTCATACTAATCACCCTCTCCTTTTTCAACGGTTGCGAAAACGCGGACGTGTGGAATGCGTGGTCGGCCAGCGACGACGCTGTGCCGGGCCATGCGGCGAAAAGCCCGTGGGGAGTGGCATTGGCAACACAGTGATCATATTGTCGTGAGCTGGCTGAACATCACTCACTACGACAATTTCCACTCTGCCCAGCCTCAGGACGTACACCATCTCGCCAATAGAAGGCGAGGTGATGGACAATCTCATACACATGTCGATCCTCCTTCAGGTGAGAATTCGAGAACGGCGCGGTCCGTCTTCGTCTCGTTCGTGCTCATCAAAAGCACGAGTGACGTCATCTTCATCAGGACCATCTCCCTGCACTCCAGGCCTTCCCTGACGGCAAGCCCTGCGCGCACGGCGCTTCAGTTCAGAATTGAGCAGCCACTTTGCGTGTCCAGCTTTCCACACCTCTTGATCTTTGGAGGCAGGCTGTGTGGATTTCCTCGCACCATGTGACATGGTGATTCCCTATGAGTAGTACAACTTGTTAATGACCTAGACGATGGGGTCATACCCACCGTCATTCCACGGATGGCAGCGGACGATGCGTTTGCATCCTATCCAGCCTCCACGCAATATTCCATAGCGCTCAATGGCCTGATAGGAATACTCCGAGCAAGTGGGATAGAACCGGCAGAAACGCTCACCAAAAATTTTTCCTATGATGCCATGATCAAAAGACAGTGTTTTCTGATAGACACGGATGAACCCGAGGACAACGCGTTTAAGCATATCATCATTGTCCCCCGAATCCTCAATTTGTCAAGTCTGTGGTATACTGGTCATAAGACAAAAACATAAAAGATTCTCAGCCCAAGGCTGATGAGTCTACGACTCAATGAAAACCATTCACCACAAGCATCTCACCTGGATTGATTTTGAAGATCCTCAAAAGGATGACATCACCTATCTCCAGGAGAATTTCAATATTCACCCCCTTGCTATCGAGGAGCTGGTGACACCTACCTATCAGCCCAAAGTCGTCCAGTACGATGGGTGCTTGTTTTTTTCCATTCATATTCCCCTCTTTGATACCAAGCTCCGCACTACCTACCCAGGAGAACTCGATATCATCCTGACCAAAGAACACCTCATCACCAGCCACCGCCACACCATTTATCAGCTCTCAACCTTTTTTGACACGCTGGAAAAAAGCGAAGGCAAACGACGCCTCTATCTGGAACACGGCCCGGCGAGACTGCTCCATCATGTCCTCGAAGTCTTGCTCAATTCCTGCTTTCCCAAGCTCGATCACATCACAGAAAAGCTCGATTTTATTGAAATGCAGGTGTTTTCCGGCAAAGAAAAGGAGATGGTGCTTGAAATATCCGTGCTCAAACGTGATATCTTGAATTTTCGGCGGACTCTCAAACCACAGCGTGCCATTATTGAGTCGCTCATCCAAAAGGATCACCCGCATATCCCCGATGATTTCAAGGTCTACTTTCAAGACTTGATCGGAACCAATATCCGTTTGTGGAACTTGCTTGAGAGCCAGAAAGAAACCATCGAAGCGCTGGAAGACACCAACAATTCCCTTCTTTCGAACAAACTCGATCAGACCATGAAGGTGCTCACCATCTTTTCGGCTATCCTCCTCCCTCTCACCGCCTATTCCAACATGATGTCTATGAACGCGGCTGTCCCCTTCATCAATGACGGTAATGGTTTCTGGATTCATCTCGCTATCATGGCAATTATCTCCGTGGTCACCTTTGCTCTCTTCAAGTGGCGCCGCTGGATTTGAACCAACGACAATCGCATACTCTTTGATAAGAAAAACGGACCGGAGCGTTGCTCTGGTCCTTGTTTGTTCGAACTGCGAATAGTGGCTAATTTGCCATTACGCCAATCCCCGGGTCATCCATTTCTGGTAGATCCAGATACCAGTCGATAATGCTCTGAGCCAGTGGCGAAAGAGTGAGTTCGTACACAATAGCGATCCATTGCACCATTTCTGCCGTCTCCTCAGCCGTTTCAGATGGTAAAGATGCATCGTATTGAAATCTCTCTTCAATGTATTGCACCGTTTGAACCGCGAATGGAAAGAAGGTCATACGATCAACACGTCTTTTCGTCCACTCTTTCAATCCCATTTCCTGAAAGCGTTTCTGTAGCTCTGGAAAATTTTTCAACTTTGAGACCATCAGTTGAAAGTAGCAGTGATTGGCGAAGACTTCTCGTGCCAAGCGTAGTTCTGGGTCATCCTCTGACGGGGCGAGAAGAATTTCTCTGACCCATTCTTGATAGGCATCCAGCGTATATGCCGCGCTATCAATTTTTAATATTTCTCGCTTTAACCGAGCCATCTGCACCAAGCATCGACTGATTTCCTCATCGAGGTATTCTTCGTCGGTATTGTCTGGATCTGTTTCGTCATCGAGAAATTGTTTTGACACTTCGGCGTCAACAATCTCGACAAACAAATTGAGCATTTCTCTCAATTGTTTCATCATCACGTTCTCCTTAGATTGTTAACGTTCAGAAGCGATTCCGTAGTATAGTCATCGCTCTCTCCTTTGTCAAAATGCCAAGAATGACGGTATACTGGAGAAAATGAACACTATTTCACACTATGCAGGTCTACAATACCCTCACTAAACAAAAAGAAGAGTTTCTGCCACTTCACACCGGAAAAGTCGGTATGTATGTCTGTGGACCGACCGTCTACGACTACATTCATATCGGCAACATTCGTGCCTATGTATTTGCTGATACGCTACGACGAACACTTGAGGATATCGGTTATGAAGTGCGCCTCATCAAAAACATTACCGACGTTGGTCACCTGACGGCCGATGATATTGCCCAGGGAGACAGTGGCGAAGACAAGGTGGCCAAAAAGGCCGCCAAAGAACACAAGACTCCTGCGGAGATTGCCGAGTTCTATGAAACCTACGCGCTCACCACGGAACGCACGATGAATATCGAGCCTGCGCGCTACTTTCCCCGCGCTACCGCTCATATCAAACAAATGATGGTGCTGATTGAAGAGCTGATCATGAAGGGTCATGCCTACGAAAAGAATGGCAACGTCTTTCTCGATGTCACCACCTTTCCTGACTACGGTAAACTCTCCGGCAACACTCTTGCCAATTTGGAAGTAGGAGCACGCCTCGAAGAACATCCCGACAAACGCAATCCGTGGGATTTTGCCCTGTGGCTCAAGGCACCAGCCGGACACCTCATGCACTGGCCCTCCCCCTGGAGCGAAGGCTACCCCGGCTGGCATATTGAGTGTAGCGCTATGGCTATGGAATACCTGGGCGATACGCTTGATATCCATACCGGCGGCGAAGATAATATCTTTCCCCATCACGAGGCAGAAATCGTGCAATCAGAAGGCGTGACTGGCAAGCCCTTTGTCCGCTACTTCATGCATACGCGCCACATGATGGTCGATGGACAAAAAATGTCCAAGTCCAAGGGGAACTTCTATGTGCTCGAAAACCTGATTGAAAAAGGATTTACCCCGATGGATTTCCGCCTACTCCTCCTCTCGGCTCACTACCGCAGCCAGATGAATTTCACCTGGGAATCACTCGAACAGGCCAAGAAAAACAAAGAGACGCTCTTCTCGGTTGTGGACCGGATGAATACACTTCCCCCGGAAGCAAGTAGTCCGACCGGTTATGATGGCGCAGAGGCGCTCCATGCCATCCGTGAAGCCATGCAGGACGATTTGAATACCCCACAGGCACTCGCTCTCACGCTTGAACTGACAAAGAAAATAAATACTCTGCTTGATACCCACGAGCCTATCAATGTGACCGTCCTGGGCTTGGTATTTGAAAAAGTCTTTTTCTTCTTTGGACTCACCCAAGAAAACCAAGTCATCCCCGCAGATATCGAAGCGCTGGCACAGGCTCGCGAGCTTGCCCGTGAAAACAAAGACTTTGCCGCATCCGATCGTCTGCGCGATGAGATTGCTTCCCATGGGTACAAAGTGGAAGACACGAGCCGAGGCTATCGCTTGAGAAAACTCTAACAATATTGTGTCCAAAAAAATGGGAGGGTCCACGTAGGACTCTCCCTTTTGCTTGGCCGAACTTGGCCTACTTTTTCTTGTCTGTCTTGGCCGGGTTGCTTTTCGCCAGGAACACCGTCACCTCGGTCACGCAGCGGCCGCGGTACTCCATGGTCATGAGCTGCGCAAACTGATCGTACAGCGGCGATCTCATGAGTGCCGATGGTATCGGGTAGCAACCAGCATGATTCCTGATGCCGCCAGCGTCGTGCACCGCGTACCAGGCAAGATTGTGAGCGTGGTTGATGGCGGACACCTGATTCAACACGCTCTTATGGAGCGCCCGATACTCGCGCGAGTCAAGCTCCTGCTGACTTGGCTGAGCTGGAGACCCCGATGGTTGGGGCTTCGGGCCATCCAGCTGCGCGCAGGCCGTGAGGAGGCTGGCCAAAGCGACCAGGATGAAAGAAAGGACTGATTTTGGCACGGCATGTACTCCGGTTCGACACCTCCCCCATGGAAGTGTTCGTATTATTAACGCATACTTTATAAATTGCGTCAAGTCAAAAGTATCTCTAGAAACTTTCTGAGCCGGACACCACGATGGATGCCCGGCCCTGATTGAAACGTTACTTCTGACCCGGTTCGAATAACTCTGGGCGCAAAAATCCTTCGGCGCCGAGCTCTGCTAAGTCTTCCGCGGGAAGGGGCTTGTTCGAAGCTTGAAATGCCTGGTTGCTCCGGCTGAAGCTGGCAGCAGCTTTCTTAAACTCCTGCCACAGCCAGTAGAGGACAACCAGGATCAGTACCATGCCGATCCAGTGCCGGTTTGCGTAGAATTCTAGCACTATTTCCATGTTCCCTCCTGGGAATGAGTTGTTGATTCTTCTCGTACTCTCAGCACGATTCAAAGATACTACGATTTTTTGTCAAAAGTGTCAACCCTACGAAGAAGTTGAAAGGTCGGGGTGTCACGTGGACACCTCGACCTTCTTGTTGCTTGGCCTCATACAGAGGGGTTTAGCTGGAAAGTCTCGTCAGCCGCTTATCCTCCGCGGCAAGAGCCAATTCCAGCTCCAGTCCCCTACGTTCGGGGAACAGCACCCTCAGGCACTGCCGCCAGAAACGCGTGATGCTTGTCATGGTGTCGCTCCTTGTTATGACTATACATTATACACCTTTTTTCCTCCTATGTCAAGAGACGCCACAGCAGACCAAGAGCCAATCATCCCCCTCACATATCCACATACCCACCGACTCTGGCTCACTTCTCCATGGCGCGCTATAATACGATATATTCATCTGTTATAGATTCTCATGTCCGGTAGTAGAACTTCGATTGAAAAACTCAAAGCATCTCCCATTACTGGAAACAATTCATAAATTTGTAAACTCGAAGACTTCAATAATTCCCTCACAGGAGTTATCGAAGTTTCACTACCGGAATGGCTTCCAACAAAACCGATCACCTGCGTGTCCCGCCACACAATATCGAAGCCGAAGCCTCTGTCCTCGGGTCGCTCATGCTCGATAAAGACGCCATCATCAAGGTGGCTGATCTGCTCAAGGTGGGTGACTTTTACAAAGACGATCACAATTTCATCTACGAAACGATGCTCGCCCTCTACGAAGAGCGCGAACCAATCGATGTGCTCTCGCTCTCCAACCAGCTGGAAGAAAAGGGTCAGTTGGAACGTATCGGCGGATCAAGCTATCTGGCCTCTCTCGTCAACACGGTGCCCTCGGCTACCAACGTCGTCCACTACGCCAAAGTCGTTCAAAAAAAGACACTCCTCCGTCGTCTCATCACGGCGGCAAGTGATATCGTCGAGCTCGGCTACGATGAGTCCGAAGATGTCCAGAAGCTTCTGGACGAAGCCGAACAGAAGATATTTTCCGTTTCTCAGAAATACATCAAGCAGGACTTTATTCCCATCAAGTCGATTCTTGAGGTAGCGTTCAATCGTATTGATGAGCTCCACAAGAGCGATCACGCCTTTCGTGGTGTCCAGACCTTTTATCCCGATCTCGACAACCTTTTGGCCGGACTGCAAAATTCCGACTTACTTATTCTCGCGGCTCGTCCATCGGTCGGAAAAACCACCTTTGCGCTCGATATCGCCCGCCAGGTGGGTGTCCATGGCAAGGTACCTGTCGGTATCTTTTCGCTTGAAATGGGCGCCGATCAGCTGGTTGACCGTATGATTGCTGCGCAGGCCGGTGTGGACCTGTGGCGCCTCCGTACCGGAAAACTCTCGAGCGAAGGACCTGGTAATGACTTTGAAAAAATCTCTGATGCCATGGGCGTACTTTCAGAGGCTCCTATTTTTATCGATGACACCGGCAGTCTCAATATCATGGAAATGCGCACCATGGCCCGTCGTCTCCAGGCCGAACATAATCTCGGACTGATCATTGTCGACTACCTCCAGCTCATGGAAGGTCGCTCGAGCAAGGGAGACAACCGTGTCCAGGAAATCTCGGAAATTTCCCGTGGATTGAAACAACTGGCTCGAGAACTCAATATCCCGGTCATTGCCCTCTCCCAGTTGTCCCGTGCTGTGGAATCCCGTCCCGATCAAATCCCGAAACTCTCCGACCTGCGTGAATCCGGTTCCATCGAACAGGACGCTGACGTCGTCATGTTCCTCTATCGTGAAGACCGAGTCCGGCCCGATACACCAAACAAGGGTATCGCCGATGTCATCGTCGCCAAACACCGTAATGGTCCGGTCGGAAAGATTTCCCTCTACTTCGAAGAAAACTCCACAACCTTCAAATCACTCGAAAAAGCCCACTAAAAGAATTTTCAATTCACAATTTTCAAACAATCCCTAAATTTTCTAATTTAGAAATTTAAAAATTGTTTAGAAATTAGAAATTGATAATTAGACATTAGTTTTACTATGCAATATCCCAAAGCCTTTCAGTCGCTCATCGCACATTTTTCCGCCCTGCCATCGGTAGGCCCCAAGATGGCCGAACGAATCGTGCTCTACCTCTTCAAGCAGGACGCAGACAAGTTGCAACATTTTGCAGAAAGCCTGGAGGAGCTCCCTCGCCTCAAAAGCTGCACACGCTGTTTTCATATTGCCGAAAGTGAACTCTGTACTATTTGTGCCGATACCAAACGAGACCAAACGGCACTCTGCGTCGTTGAAGAACCGCTTGATGTCATCGCTCTCGAACGACTCGGTATCTATTCCGGCCTCTATCACGTACTCGGAGGACTTCTCGAAACAGGAAAAAATGACAACAGCGGTACGCTTCGTATAGCTGAACTACTGAGCCGGGTAGAGCATGACGGTATCACAGAGGTCATCCTCGCGACCAATCCAACCACCGAAGGCGACCTAACCGCTCTCTATCTCAAAAAGAAACTGGAGTCCTCTGGAGCAAAAATAACACGTATGGGACGAGGTCTCAGTACCGGCGGAGACATCGAATACGCTGACGAATTGACGCTCAGTGCCGCGTTGACAAACCGCAGAGAACTGGCATAATGTTGGTATCGAGTTTCAACCCAAGGAGACAAGCATGCCTTCCTTGTTATTGGAGAATGGGGATAAAATCCCACTACGGCCTTTCGAACCGGGAGAAGACGCGACAGCCTTTGTGCCAGTGGCTGAACTCCCATTCCAGGCGGTATCTGCCCGCCAAGTACCAGAGACGCCAGACTGCCAACTCCTATCGCTCAGTGAGCGTATGGCAGTGGCAGGGATACGGGGCGCTGATTTGTTCTGGTAGCCCATCATCAACCTCGCTCGTAGCGGACTCAAACCTGAGTCCGTCTTTTTCTTTTGTAGCAACGAAAAAACCGCCCTCTTGAGGCGGTTTTGATATTACGCGGAAACCTTGGTGATTCGCACCTCGGTATATGCCTGACGATGTCCGAAACGGACGAGGTAACGTTTCTTTGGGTTGTGCTTGATGCCCTTTACCTTGTCATGACGATCTTGGGCCACAACTGTCCCCTCAACAACGGCTTTTTCAAGCACTGGGGTACCGACGTGTGCCACCTTGTCATCACCGACAAACAACACCTCAAACTTAACCGTGCTGTCGATTTCAGCTTCGAGCTTTTCAATCTTAATCTTGTCTCCTTCAGAGACCTTGTACTGCTTTCCACCTGTTCTGATAATCGCGAGCATATGCCTTTATGTAAGCCTTTTAGTAACCTTGGTACTGTACAGGATTTCCCCAGGATTGTCAAACGGCAAGAGCTTTTTAGATTAAAACCGCCTTGACTCGCCGCACTCCAGCAGAACTGGCTTCTTCCTTGATAATCTTAAATGTTCCGAAAGCGGCAATATCAGCGGTCGTGACCACATGTGGACCACCACAAAGTTCCTGAGAATACACCGTCCCATCGGCAGCTTTCACCTGATAGACGGTGACTTTCTCCGGGTACTTTTCCCAAAAGCTTCCCTCCACGCCGGCTGCCCGTGCTTCTTCTTTGTCCATGATAGTGGTACTCACCGTGGCTAACGCAGCGATAGCGTCATTTACGTACTGCTCCACACGACCCAGTACTTCCCGTGATACTTTTTCCGGATAGGTGAAGTCAAAACGGGTTCGCTCTTCGGTGATATTTGATCCAGCCTGATGCACACCTGTTCCCAATTCTTTGCGCAAGCCGGCAAGCATGAGGTGAGTGGCGGTATGATAGGCTGTTACTTTGGCGCTATTGTCGGCCAATCCACCCTTGAACTTCCCGGCGCTTGCGGTTCGGGACAAATCTTGATGTTTCTTGAACTCCTCTCTAAAGGCGGCCTCGTCGATAGCAACGCCTTTTTCTTTGGCGAGTTCCTGAGTCATTTCCAGGGGAAAACCATAAGTAGCAAATAGATCAAAGGCATCCTTGCCGGTCAGTGCTCCATTTCCGGTTCGTCGCTCCAACTCCTTCAGTCCCTTGGACAAAGTAGCGCGAAACTTTGTTTCTTCCCGACTCAATTCATCAAGAATCTTCTCTTTGTTTTCTTTGACAGATCCATAGATATCCTCAAACTTGGCAATAAAAAGCTTGGCAATCTCCGCGATAACCGGCTCTTCGTGGTGCATCTTATAAAACTCACGAATGGCTCGACGGATGAGACGACGCAGGATATAGCCCTGATCAACGTTTTTTGGAACAATACCATCAGCGATGATATGCGTAGCCGCCCGAAGATGATCGGCAATGATACGAGCAGAACGTTCGCTATAAGATTCTTCGCCCACCCTGGTGCGAATTGCAACCAAGACGTCAGCAAAGGCATCTGTTTCGTAGACATTTTTGAGGCCGTTTAGCGTAACAATCGTTCGTTCCAGTCCCATGCCGGTATCCACGCAGGGCGCCGGTAATTTATCGAGTGTCTTTTCATCGACTCGATTGTACTGCATAAACACATTATTCCAAATCTCCATCCACTCTTTGGAATGTGTTCCCTTGTTCCCTTTTGGAGCACCTTTGCCAACCCAGTAAAAAATCTCCGTATCGGGACCACAAGGACCAGTCGGGCCAGCCGCCCACCAATTGTCTTCTGCGGGCAAATAGGCGATTCGTTCCTGTGGCACACCGAGAGACTGCCAGATACCAGCTGACTCCTCATCTCGAGGGGCGTTTTCATCACCTTCAAAAACGGTCACCGACAGCATTTTCGGATCCAAGGCCAACCATTTAGCGTCGGTCAAAAATTCCCACGACCACGTAATGGATTCATTTTTGAAATAATCCCCTAAAGACCAATTCCCCAACATTTCAAAAAAAGTGAGGTGGGTATCATCACCAACATCATCAATATCGCCCGTACGGACACATTTTTGAACGTCTACAATTCGCTTTCCCATCGGGTGCGGCTTTCCCAAGAGATAGGGTACGAGCGGTTGCATCCCGGCCGTATTAAAGAGTACTGATGGGTCATTTTCCGGTACGAGCGGAGCAGAAGGCACAATGACGTGTTCCTTCTCTTTAAAAAACTCCAGATACTTCTTCCGAATATCGTTCGTGTGCATAGCGTTCATCCTTATCTCTTTAGAGGGCATCCATCTTTCTTTTGAGCTGTTTCATTTCATCTGCCAAGAGTTCAATATGACGCTCAAGAGCCACTTTTTCAGTTTCCTTGGTCTGTTGCTCCACTTCCAGACGTTCTCCTGCTACTTTCAGACGATGGAGTTCATCCATGACGGCCTCGTGCTTTCGCTCCAGTTGCTTTTTTTCTCCCTCCACGGCAAAAAAATCAGACTGGAGACGTCTAGTCTGGGCTTGTTTTTCCTGCAAATCCGCTGCATCCATAGGGTAAAAACACTGATACTGTCTGATACTACCAGAAGAAAGGAGTCAGAACAAGAGGCTTATTCCTGGCCCGGCTCAACAAAAAGAGTCACTCGGCTCTCTGAATTTGGGATAGAGGAAGAGAAAAACCGAGGCTTAAAATCAATTTCTATCTTCTTAATCTCCGGGAAAGAGGTCAGCACCTCGTCTATACCTTTTTCGTCCTTTCCAAGAATTCCCGCCAAAAACTTTTCCCGTTCTATCACTGACTCCGACGTAACAACCGCGTGTGTTTTGAGGCGCACAGTTCGTGCATCAAAATCAGGTATGGCCTCACCATATGAGAGCGACACAGCTACGGGACGAAAGAGCACAGTACCTACCCGCTCCTCGCCATTTGAAAGAATACGCTGTTTGAGCGCTTCTTCAGAAAATACAAATCCTCGAATCCGATAGGTGTTTTTGTACTCAAATGATGAGGCAGCCGTACCGGAAAGTGGCAGTGTAGCATCCTGAAGCGACACCATGTCAATATTTTCTTCCAAAATCCGCTCACCCGGCAACAGTTCTGCTTTTACCCCGTCGATGTACGACTGCCGAGCCTCTTTTTGACCCTCAAGAGCCGCTTTTTCCAAATCGCTCTTTGAAATAACAGTCTGATTGGTGCCATTACTGGCACTGCCTCCCGCCATAGCTTTGACAGAACGGGCAGAAAACTTTTCGTACTTCGGACTCCCCTTAAAACCAGGAATCGTAAACGTAGCCGGAGTAATATTATATTCTGTACCTGGCTGATCAGCAATCACGGTAGTATCCACCGACCCGGGCTGACCATCTTTCATTCCTGGAACCGTTACCCCGCTCTGCAAACGAAAGATTTTCCCTTCCGGTGTTTCGAGACGAGTGGTAGCCACGAGTGACTGAGCATCCGCACTGAACGCATTGGTAATAGTCACCGTGCCGCGCGCCTTTTGAGCACTTCCCAAAGAAGTACCTGTTGCTTCAGTTGTAATAGAAACAGCCTGTTCTTTTTCCACAAAACGAACTGCCACCACCCGGTCACTATCTTCTCCGGTCATCGTTCCCTCAAACTGAAGATCGACATTTTGAGTTGTCCGGTAGGGAACGATATGCACTTCGGCTTTCGGAAGAAACAAAAAGACACCCACTCCCAAAAGTGATACCACTGATACTCCTCCCAGAAATAAAAAGATACCTCCGGCCTTACGAGAAGAAATAGCGGTGGCTGGCATACTCTGGGCAACCCTGGGCGCTTCCTTGAAGGGTGCTGCTTCCGGTGCAGGAGTAACACCTCCGTTTGAAAAAAAGTTCCGCAAGCGTTCTTCTCGACCGGTTTGTAGGGATGATGGAGACAACGGCTGAGGCTGGGGAGTTATTCCTGATGGAATCCCCATATTTATTACGGGAGCAAAACTGTCTGTTCCCTGTAGTGGGGCAATTGGACGAGGCATCATCCGTGATGGTCCGTCACTTCCTAGTACTCGCTTGGAATTGAGACTGGTCTGTTTTTCAGGCGAAGCGTTTCTGATACGAAGCGTCCGTGGTTGCGCGTCTTTGACAGCGACTGGAGGGGTTGGTGCCACCACCATGGACGGTTCCATTCTGGGACTCGTATAAAAATCATTACTTCCGATATCCTTGGCACGAAGACTCGAGTGCTCAGCGTCGATGTGAAGCGGAGTTTCAAGAGGTGCGCTCTTTTTTGGAGCAGAAACAGCGGGAATTTCGATGTGCTGCTCAGCCTGACGGGAAAAATCATCAGTGTATCGTTCTGTCATCAATCCTGCTTTTTCAGCCAAAACCTTACCAGCATCATCTTGTGTTACGATGATAATTTTTTTACCAATTTTTTCCGCCTCTCTTTGAAACAAGCGCAAGTTGACGATACTCTGCAATACCAATGCCCGCTTTGGAAAAACAAAGAAGTTTTCTTCCGAAGATGATTTTCGCAATCGGCCGATCACCGAGATGATTTCTTCGTCGTTTTCTATATAAAAAGTCTGGGGCATAACGTAGCAATTATTTGTTTTCAAGCGATTCCATGCTGCGTCGCAAAATAGCGGATAGCATTTTTTCTTCTTCTACCGAATCAAGTAAAGCCAAATGTGCCAATCCGATAGGGGTCATATCTTGTGGATTATTGAGCTCACCCGTCATATCCGTGATACTGACCACGTCTTTTGGCTGAAGAAAGGAAACCTGCGGCGGTTTGGAAAAAGGCAATGTTCCAGCCCATTCCTGGGTCAGAAGCGCCTGTTTGATCCCAGGCAAGGCCGACCCACCACCACACAAGAAAATACGCGATGGCAGCAAATCCGTTTCAGCAAACTCAATGAGCGACAGTTCAACACCCCCCAACCAAATACGGCAGTCATCAGCAAAAAGAGCTGCTACCCGGGTGGCATCATCACTCTTCAGTCGCCCATTGGCATAGTCAAGCTTCATCTGCTCTGCCACTTCAAAGCTCAGTTGAAATTCTTGCGCCAAACGCTTGGTAAAAGCACGTCCACCAAGAGCAAACATCTTTGTCCCCTCGAGCCCACCATTACGCACCACCGCGATATCCGTTGTCCCACCTCCAACATCAATAAAAATAGCACTGAAGTCCATCATGTCTTCCACCTCAACGGATCGTGCAACGGCGTAGGGCTCGGCTGCCACCGACAAAAGATCCAAATCCAACTCATCAGCAATGGTTTGAAGAGCGCCGAGATGAATCATGGGCGCATACGCATTAAACACGCTCATGGAAACAGAACGTCCCTGAAAGTTCACCGGGTTGACGACGTGATATCCATCAATCCTGATATCAACAACCGCAGCATTAATCAATTTGACATCTATGTCGCTTTGTCCGGTCTCCCACGCCAATTGCCGCTTGATACGTTCCAGGGCTTTTTCTTGCACCTTCTGGATAATCATTTTGAGTTCAGGAACACCAATATGCATTTCCGGATTCACTCGTTCATAATGCACCGTGGTCGTCGTCCCCTTGACCAGCTCTCCTGCAATACCGATGATGCTTTTTTCAATGTATTTTACCCCGGCCTTTTCTTTGGCAAGCGCAATAGCCTGGCGTGAAGAATCAATGACGCCACTGATATCCGATACGGCACCACTTTGCATATTGCCACTTTTTTGTGCTACTCGGCCAACACCTATCACGGTACCTTTTTTTACGCCTTTTTCCATGCGCAAAATCAGTGCCTTCACCACTTCGGTTCCAATATCCAAAGCGAGCACTAAATCAGAATCCTTACGAAAAGAGATATTCCCAAACAAACCCATAGTAACTACTGTTAGCTTCTTTTTTCACTGACAGAAAGCATCTATCACGAGTCAGACGTGAAGAGCAAAGAAGCGTTCTTTGTTTTTGTATTATACCACTTTTTTCTCGTTTATGAGAGTCGCTTCGGGTTAATCAATGGAACAAGCTCCGCCATATCGGTCTGAGACAGCAGTCCATCAATGGCACCATAGAAACCGACGACACTTCCGCTATTGGCCATACCGTACCGCAGCGCCTCATCGAGAGACTTGCCTGCCAAGTGAGCCGCCATAAAACCAGAACCAAAAGCATCACCCGCGCCAGTACTATCAACAACACCGTTTTTCGTGTGAATAGGACAAAACCAAAATTCTTTGCCATCGTACGCCCACGCTCCTCGCTTACCGTCCGTCATAGCGATGATTTTTGCCCCAGATTCAGCGAGTTTCTTCAGAAGGAACAGCTCATCATTTAATTCAGCATCCGTGGCAGACAGCGATGACTTGAGAAGCTCAATCGCTTCATCTTTATTGAGCAGTAACACATCAACTGCCGACAAAATACTCAGCATTTTTTTTGCATCCTCGCGGATATTGTGCTGACCGGGATTGAGAGCAAGGCTCACAGCAAGACTCGTCTTGGCAGCCACAATACTATCCAAATTTGATCGCCAATCGCCATTTAAAGCACTCGCAAAAATCCACCGGGTGTTGTTCAGTTTTTTTGTCTCAACGACCAAGCGCTCATTGGCATCACGGTTATGAAATATGGTTCGCTCACCATTTTGTGTCATCACAATAATAGCTGACAGGTCGGTCTTGGCATCCTCATACTGCGAAAGCAATTCCGTAGACACTCCCTCTGTTCGAAATACTCCCAAAACAAAGCGACCAATTTCATCCTGTCCAATGCAGCTGTAAGCAGCTGTCTGATAACCAAGCCGCGCCAATCCACAGGAAACATTGGCGGCAACGCCTCCCACGGCTTCAAAGCGGTCTTGTACCCGATATTTCCCACCTAATTCAAAAGCAATCTTTCTTTGTGCCGTAATATCCTCCGGTGTTTCCAGGATAAGAGCCTCATCCGTAGGAAAAAAAATGTCCTTGGAGGCCGATCCGACACAAATAACGTCGTAGTTTTTCTTTTGAAACCACATAGGCGGTACACTGTTACTGAGTTACTCTGCCGTGACCGGTATTGTTTTTCGTTGTAGGGCGTGATAAATCTCTGACAAGCGATTATATTTACTCAAGCGCTCTCCTCGGGAAAGCGAGCCTGATTTGATAAATTCCGCCCCTGTCCCCACTGCCAAATCAGCAATAAAATCATCCGGCGTTTCTCCGGAACGATGCGATACTACCCGGTTCATACCGTGTTCACGAGCCAATCGCATGCAGTCAAGCGTCTCCGATACAGTACCAATTTGGTTCACCTTGATGAGTACGGCATTACAGGCACCTGTCTCAATAGCCTTGTTCAATCGCTCAACATTGGTCACCAACAAATCATCACCGATCAGCATGGGCGTTTGTTTCCAGGCAGCATTTTCTTTTTCCAGTTTTTCTTTCATGGTAGCCCAGCCCTGCCAATCTTCTTCATGAAGTCCATCCTCTATTGAAACAACCGCATACTTCTCCATCCACTCCCGATACACATTGACCAAGCTCTCACGAGAAAGCTTTACGCCTTCCGGCTTCAGCAAATACTGGTCTTCTGCCTTGTCATAAAAAGAATCCGCTGCCACATCGAGGCCGATGAATATTTCCTCACCGAGGCGATACCCCGCCTCTGATACTGCCTGGCCTATCACCTCAAGTGCCTGGCTGTGACTTTCCATCCGAGGCGCAAAGCCACCCTCATCACCGACGGAAGTAGCCAGTCCGGACTGCCCAAGAATATGTTCCAGGGCATGAAATATTTCACTGCCGGCTCGTAACTGCTCAGGAAAAGAACGGATGCCGAACGGAACAATTTTAAACTCCTGCACAGATAAACCGGAGTCCGCATGTTTTCCACCATTGACTATATTGAACATCGGCACCGGAAAATGACCCTGAGCTTCTTTTTTTCCATACAGGGAAGCCAAATGTTCATGCAGTGGTATCCGTGCCGAAAAAGCAGCCGCTCGACAGACCGCAAGAGACACACCCAAAATGGCATTCGCCCCCAATTTGGCCTTATTTGGAGTCCCGTCAAGCGCTCGCATGGCGTCATCGAGTCCCTTCTGATCGTGTGCATCCCGCCCCACAACATGCTCTGCCAAAACCGTATTGACGTGGAGAACGGCCTGCAACACCCCCATGCCCCGATAGCGTCTGGCATCATTGTCGCGCAGCTCTATCGCTTCAAAAGCGCCTGTTGATTTCCCCGAAGGCACTCCGGCTTTAGCCACGGTGCCATCATCGAGCGTGACTTGCACTTCAACAGTCGGGTCTCCCCGTGAATCCAGAATCTCTCTTGCGCTCACCTCGGTAATTTTTGCCATAAGGTATATTTAGTATTCTCTTTTCAGTATATCATGCCGAAAGTGCTGCTAATCCCGGAAGTGACGCACCACTTAAATACTCAAGCATTGCACCACCACCAGAAGACACAAAACTGATTTTTCCGATCACATCCGCCTTTTCCAACACGGCCAGCGATTCACCGCCACCTATGACCACATAGGCCTGACTATTCAACAGGGCATGCAAAATAGTTTCGGTGCCGATATCGTATGGTTTTTCTTCAAATTTTCCCATGGGACCATTCCAAATGATTGTTTTTGCCTTACTGATAATCTGCGTATAGTATCCGATTGTTTGAGGGCCAATATCTAATCGAGCGCTGGAATCGAAATCCTTTGGAAGGAGAACCTTTTCCGAAAAAACAACCTGCTGATCAAGCGCTTCATTGGCGACCTTTCCACCAACCAAAATCGCATCGAAATTCTTTTCCAATGCATGAATAAGCGGGAGTTTTGTCTCAATCTTGGCACCTCCGATAATAGCAATCGCCGGATGTTCCGGAGAAAAGCGTACCTGATCAAGTTCGACGGTTTCTTTGATCAAGCGCAGACCAGCATACGAGGGAAGCAGACGCGTAATTGCCTCTACGGAAGCATGCGCACGGTGACAGACACTGAAGGCCTCGTTCACAAACAACGTAAAGGGTTTGGCCAAAGCCTGAGCAAATGTTGCATCATTTTTTTCTTCCTCCTCATAAAAACGCACATTTTCAAGCAGTAACACCTGATCAGGGAGAGCCTGCTCCAAAGCGACACTAACGGCATCGCCCACACAATCAGGAACAAAGAGTACGTTTCTCTCGAGTGCACGACTGACAGCGTCTACCAGGATAGAAACGGAATACTCCGGATTTTTCTTGCCTTCTGGACGCCCAAAGTGAGTGAGGAGTGCTATTTTTGCACCTGGGGCGGCCATCACAGCATCTACCGTATCTTTGACGATTCTCAGACGAAAATGCTCCTCAATATTGGCTATATTACTCTGCTCAATATTGAAATCCACCCGAACCAGGACTCGTTGCCCCGAAAAGTCTGCCGTCTCCATGCTGCGAAGTTCCATAGAAATTCTTCAAAAAAATGAATTACTTGCCCATTCCCAATATACCGATCATCGCTCCAATAAGAGCAGTGAGAGCAGTCAGTATCCATGCTCGCATGACAATTTTTGGTTCGGGCCACCCCTTCGCTTCAAAATGATGGTGGATGGGGGCTGCCAAAAAAACTTTCCGACCAAAATATTTTTTGGAAAACAGCTGAATAGCAACGCTGCCGGATTCCAAAGAATAAATAGCCACGATGACAAATAGCACCAAAGCGGAGTTGGTTAACATCGCCACCACTCCCAAAGTAGTACCCAGCGCCACCGCCCCAGTATCTCCCATAAAAAATCTAGCTGGATAAATATTGAACCACAAAAAAGCCAGAAGTGCTCCGGCAAGAGCTGCGCAAAACGCTGCCAAGTCCATCTTGTTATGTACGAAAGCAATAAGCGAAAAAGCACTGAAAGCGATGAGAAGCACTCCACCATTCAAGCCATCCAGACCATCTGTTTCATTAGAAGAAATAGCTGAAAAAAGAATCACAAAAATAAACAACGGGATATACCATAGACCGATAGTGAAGTCCCCTACTGCCGGAATATGAATCTCATCCCAGCCAAGCTTACTGTAAAACCACCAGGCTCCAAATCCAGCAATAGCAAACAGCCACCAAAAGCGTTGAGCAAACCGCATGCCCCCACCTTTGTTTGTCCCGCGTCCCCGCACACTCATGTAATCATCAAATAAACCAAGCACGCCCGCTGTCACCAAGACAAACAACGGGAGCCACACCTGGGAACGCTTGAAAAAATCCAATCGGGCAATAAAATTTGTGTTTGTCCAGTCAGCAATAAAAGGGAAAACGTAGTGCGAAAGAAGGACAAGAATGAGCACGCTCACCCACACGATAACACCACCCATGGTTGGCGTGCCCGCTTTCCCGGCATGAAGTTTATTGACAAATGTTAGTTGTTCACCATTCACTGACTTTTCTTTGATTTTGATACCAAACTTATACCGATAGAGGATATGTGTCCAAAGCGGTGTCAACGCAAACGCAATCAAAAAAGCCAAGAGACCAGTTGTCATGACCTTGAGGACGTTTATGATATTTGGGACACTCTGTATCTGGGCAATTTGAATGGTCTCCATACAATTCTCGTTACATTAACACATTTATTACCAAACCCTGCCTGTCGGCAGAAAGGGAAGTGAGTGAAGTGAAGACTTTTTTCGCTTCCGTCCGCCAGCTGGCGGAAAGTGCCGATACTTATTACTTCCAATCGAATGCCTGAAAACTCCAATCAAACATTGACTGAATACTCTGCCACCGAGACTGGTCATCCAAGACAACCGCTACTACCTTGTGATTGGCTGAATGATCCGTTGCTACGGCTAACAAAGAGTATCCTGCCAAGGGCGTAAATCCGGTCTTTGTTCCGAGCAAGTTGGGAAACTGCCCCAAAAGCTGGTCGGTGTTGAAAATTTCATGAGTATAGGTACCGGAAACATCGGTAATAAACTGTTTCTCAAGCCGCATAATTTCCCAAATTTCAGGAAATTGCAGGGCATGCACAGCTATTTTGGCCACATCATTCGCCGTAGAATAACACTCATGCTCACGTCCATCCGGTTCAAGTCCTGAAGGAGTGCAAAAATGGGAATTAACGAGACCGAGCTCTTTCCCTCGCTCATTCATAATTTTCGCAAATCCATCCTGAGTCTTGCCAATATGCTTCCCAAGAGCAATCGCCGCATCATTAGCGCTATTCATTAGGGCTGCTTTAAGAAGATTTCGCGCCGATATTTTCTCTCCCGGCTTGAGACGTACCCCATTACAAAAACCAGAGCGAGGACAACCAACACGTGTCCCTTCGGCATAGACCGCTTCCTCATCAATAGTCACCAGTTCATCCAGATCTGTAATACGCTCCATCACAATGGTTGCTGTAAACAGCTTGGTCAGAGAAGCAATTTGACGACGCTGATCCGCGTTTCTTGCATAGAGCACCTTGCCAGACTCAGCATCCATGATAATTGAAGCGTGTGCCGTCACAATAGCCAGATTGGGTGAATATTCCTTCATTTCTGGCAAAAAACCAGTAGCCATTCCTCGACTCTCTGCGACGACCGGCTCCACTATCTGCTCCACTCCCAAGACTGCGGCTCCTCCTTTTTCCGATGCGGAAGACGACACTTCTTCTTCCGTCCACCTCGACCAAGTGTCCCCAGCTACCGCAAACAAGACCGCTCTCTGTTCATCAAACAAAGAGTAGTATGCTGTAAACACAATGGCCAAAATAACGATAAAACGCATAGGTTACTCTTCTTTGTTTTCAATAGCCTCCTTCTCTTTGGAAGATGTCTCTGCTACTACTTCCTCTTCTCCTTCCAAAACCATCCGAAGACGTTCATCCTGAGACAACACCTGATAATCAGGTAAGGCAGAAATATCTTCGATACCAAGCACCTGTAAAAATTTCAGCGTTGGTCGATAGAGATACCCCCGACTATCGCTCGGATTACCTTCTTTGGAAATAAGATCTCTCAGCAATAAATTACGGAGCGTGAAACTGCAATTGACACCCCGAATAGCGTCTATTTCCGCTCGTGAAACCGGCGCCCGATACGCGATAATAGAAAGAACCTCGAGAGCCGCCTTACTGAGACTTTCTTGTAATGCGCTCTTGGTGAGCGCCTCAACAAACATCGCATTATCCGGCTTGGTAGCCAGTCCTACCGTACTTTCATCATGAAGCAGCATCAGTCCACTGTCCGGTCTTTCCCGATACAGCTTGGCAAGCTCTGTTATTTTTTCCGCCACTTCTTGCTCTGAAAGAGTGAGAATTTTTGCTAACCGAGCATACGAAAGGGGCTCTCCACTAACAAACAGGAGGGATTCCAGCGCCGAAAGAAGCGTATCGTTGGTCATAAAAATTAAGGCAATCGTTTAATATGAATGGCACTGAAAAATTCTCTTTGTTCAACAGAAATAAATCGTTGTTTGATGAGCTCAAGCATAGCCAAAAAGGAAACAATGACTTCCACCCTGTCTTCAGCATCACTCACGATATCATGAAAAGATGATTCCACTCTTTCCGACAGTGTTTGCTGCAAATGAGCGATCTTCTCTTCCAGAGTCACAATTGAAGCTATTTCTTTCTCAGGAAGGATTTCAAAAACCGGTATTTCCCCCAAAACATCAACAAAGTGCCCCCGCAAGGCTTCTTTGGTAATACCTTTTGGCGGATAAAAAACCACTTGTGTCCCCAAAAAACTTTCTCGCACCGATGCCGGTTTCAATTGGCCAAACAGGATACCGACTTTTTGCGATGCCTCCCGAAAAAGCTTGTAGGCCTTCAAGTGATACTCCAAATCCTCCATTGCCTCTTCTTCCTCGTCAGTAAACGACAGTACTGGCAAGAGTGCCCGCGACTTGATCAGTATCAAACGAGCAGCAATAGTCAAGAACGCGGAAAGATTCTCGAGAGAAATAGTCTTTTCATTTTCGATATACCCCAAATACTGATCGGCCACCTGAGCCAAGCTGACCTGAGTGATATCGAGTTTTTCCTTTTCTATGAGGGAAAGGAGGAGATCGAGAGGCCCTTCAAATTTTTCCAGATGGAAATGATAAGCCATAACAAAAAAGGGAGAATTAGATCCATCTCCCCTTTACCATAGCATTTTTTGCCTCTTTTTCCAAGAGAAAGAATCGCTACCTTTAGGGATATCTGCTCTCAACGTTCCCCCACTGTGTCCGAAAGAAAACAAGTTTCTACAAAGGAAAATAGGAGGAAGAGCGCTACCACAAAGAAAACGCTGGAGAGAGGCAAGAAGAGGAACAGGATCGTTGAGAGCGCTGCGGCTACGATGTTGGCAAGTGGTCTCGTCATCCGAAAAAAAGCAATGATATTCATATCGTTCCCATCTATCTGTTTGTAGAAATAGGCATCTCGCAGGATTTCAATGCCCGCAATACCAACCCGAGTCATGAAGAGGGCCACCCCCCAACCAACAGCGTTTCCTGCTCCGAGAAACGGTAACGTCGCTGTCGCCAGAGCGGCAATAGTGATACTGATAAGGAGCATTTCTTTTTCTCCGAAGTAACGATCCGCCAGAATACCCAAGGGATACTGGAGGAGAACAAACGGAATAAGCATTGCTGTAAAAATAATTCCCAATTCACTCCAGGAATACCCCAATGAACGAAGATAAAGAGGTGTATACACGATCATGAGAGCATAGAAAAATTCCATCGCAAACGACACATGGTAAATATGAAGGAGATTTCGTTCTTTCAGCATTTTTTTCAAAGTAGATCCAAAACGAAGCTTCTCCTGAAACACCTTGTTATCAGTACGAAAGCCAAGCAGAGCAACGATAAATACCAGAGCATATCCAATGACCAGAGTCAGAAAAATACCTTCGTAACTGAAGAAATCGAGCATTTTGAGAGACAAAAACGGCGCCGAAAGCAGTCCGGCATTCATAATGGTAAGGTACAGACCTCGAATAGAGCCGGAAACCCGATCCCGAGAAAAGCTCTCAAGGAGAATATCTAGTGCTACCCAAATGACGTTGGTAGCCACAATAAGGAGGAGAGCCGCCCCAATGGAAAAAAGAGGCACCGATGTGGCGGCCAAAACCGAAGAAGCGACAATACTGACAAGTAAAGCAAGATACAAAGCATGTGCTCTCCCTATTTTTCGTATGAGGGGCTGCAAAAAAAACAGACTGACGAACACTCCGCTGTATGCAATGAGATAGAATATTCCAACATTGTCGCTGGAGGAGATAACGGAAAAATACGTTGAGAGAACGTAGATAAGGAAGGCATCCAAAAACCCGACAACAAAAGAAACAGCACTGACCAAACGAATTTTCTGACGATTGAAATTTTCAGTATGCATCATGCCGGTACAACATTTTCTTCAAGTATGCCACACAATAGTCACTTCGAATAGGGAGCGTATCATCACTTGATACAACTTGGACTATATCCCCTTTTCTCTGCTTCTTCTTTTGAAGCAAAACACACCCTGTTCTCCGGACGAATTCGCTTAGCAACAGTACAAGAAGGCAGATGATATTTGTTACTGTTTTTACTCCCAACAAAAACGCAATCCGTCCGATTATCACCCCTCTCCACCACGGGCTCTCTGTGGGTCGAAGGCAGCGCAGAAGGCGTCTCCGCGCCCAAGACAGAGGATGGAGCGCCCTCCACAGGTATTGCAGGGAGAGACAAGACTATGGGAGACCTAGGCTCGGCTCGCCCCTGCAAAAGTCCTGCTTCAAAAGAAAGAATCCCTACCAAAAGAACGCCCAGTAATTGGAGCAGGCGGCTGCCATTTTCTCGAAACCACAGTGTCGCTCGTTCCCACATAACATTGACAAAACTGACAGGTGTGATATACTCAAATCCAGTATATCGCAGTTTTCCTAATGTGTAAGCACCCCTACTGCTATGGCAACCAGAAAAGCGGGCGGATCTACCTCGTACGGTCGTGATTCGATTTCCAAGAGACTCGGTGTCAAGATATTTGGCAACCAGGCCGTTTCTGTCGGAAACATCATTATCCGTCAGCGTGGTACTCAATTCCACCCAGGCAAGAACGTGAAGCGTGGTGAAGATGATACCCTTTTTGCAATGGCCAGTGGCTTCGTCCAGTTCCAGGCCAAAAAGGTCAAGGATTTCACTGGAAAAATCGTTTCCCGAACCTTCGTGAATGTGACTGCCGAAAAGAAGATGGAGGCAGAAAACTAGTCTCTTCAGAAGAAAAAACACCCCTCATTACGAAGGGTGTTTTTTGTTGTTTTACCTTACCATCCGCCCCCTCCTCCACCACCGCCACCACCCCCGGAACTCCCACTGCCACCTGACCCGGAAGATGAACCCGTACTCGCTGCAATGCTCGACGAAAGAGCACTCAAATGTGACTCAAAACTGGCTGCATCAAACGTGCTCATATCAGAGGCAGAAAACCACAGTGGATGATACTTTGAAAAGTATTCCGCTCCATACAAGTCCTGCATTTTCCCGATCCATTCTTTGGTCATACCAAAGGCGATAGCACAAGGCAACAACACCTCAAACAACTTTTCTTTTTCATAGAACTGCTGACGATATTTTTCCGCTTTCTCCATATACAATTTCAGACCCTTGATTTTCCAGTGTGTTTCTGTCCCTAGACGTGTTCTTTTGGGCATAATGAGACCAAAACCCAAAAAAAGTATCGCAGCTAAAAGGAGGGCAGCGCCCTTGATCCGCGTGTCAGCATCAAAGAGCAGTCCAAAAAAGGAAAAACCAAGCACACCCGCCGCAATAAGAAATGTGATTTGATAGTATCGGCCACCGCGCTCAATCAGCCCCTTCTCCGCTAGTGATGCCAGAGCAGATTCTTTCAGTGCACTCAGTACCTTATAAAACGTTTTTTTGAGCGAAGAAAGGGCAACAGTTGTTCCTGTTTTAAAAATATGGTCAAGAAGAAGTTGCTGATGAGAAGACAATACAAGACCAGGGACAGACTGTTTCTCAAGCACATATTCTGTCATCGTAAAGAAAAGGATTTTGTTTTTTTCTTCTCGGATTGTAAGAGCTCCCAAGACAGCCAATTCAATAATAGCCGCTGTGACATATTCATTTTTCAGGGCGCTGCCGTTGTTCATGAGAAGCCCGACCTCGAGTACACTCAATTGTCCCGGCACCTGGTACTCCGGAATAACCACTTTGTCCCATGCTGGATCATCTCCATACTTTTTCCACGCCCGATAACAGATGAAAAACACCGCTATTGGGATGATAAGCCACAGGTACTGCCCATACTGCTCCCACCAACCAAACTGATAGAGCGTAAATATCCCCTTGGGCACGCTGACCGACACCGTCACGCCCTCACCCGGTAAAAATGGTCGCGTCCCAGTAACTGAAAGCGTTTGAGGATTTAACCAAAGAAAACTTACCGCTTCAGCGCCCGTCGCTCCGCGTGCTCCCGCGTAGACCGAAACATCAGTCACCTGTTCTTTAACGGCGCCCGGAAACATGATTGTAGCTGAAAAAGCATCCACCGGAATATCCCAGAAATCACCATGAATGTTCCAATAAAATTCATCCCCTCTTCCCACCTGGTCTCGTATGACATTCGAAACAGCATAAGTAATCCTATACTTGTTCACACCCACCACCGTCTTATCTGGATCACCGATTTTCCAAGTTACTGTTCCGTTACCTTTGTTTCTTGTCTCTGTATAGGTTTGTTTTTTTCCGGAAAAATCAGTGATCTCGAGCAACTCTACCGGAGTTTTGATGGTGTCTTTTTCTGTTCGTGCCTCTGTTGGCACGACGCGAAATATTCCATGCTTACCAACACACTGGCCACAATCAGCCGTAATCCACTCAGTCACCACCATCGTAGACCGAGAGGTGAGAGCAAATTCCGCTCGCAGGTCCTGCACATACCACTCCGTTACGTTCTCCCGCGCCATGACAGGAGAAATAGACCAAAACACACCAAAAAGCAAAGCCACTCCAGTAAACGAACGTCTCAAAAAAAATAGTTTCATAGACTACTCTTGCCCTATACTCCACCTCTTTTTAGCATATATCCACGGACGTATGTAGAGGCTAAAAAATATTCGGGCTGTTGTTATTTCTGTTTCTTACACGCCTCAAGAAAAGCAACAAACAGTGGATGTGGGTATAGCAGTGACGATTGAAATTCAGGATGAAACTGCGTCGCAAGAAAAAACGGGTGGACCGACTGCGGCAACTCGGCGATTTCCATCAGTATACCATCGGGCGACGTGGCCGAAAATATCATACCCGCTGACTTCAGTTGATCGACATACTCAGGATTGACCTCATAGCGATGACGGTGACGTTCAAGTACACTCCCAAAACCATAGGCCTTGGCAGCCATGGTCTTTCGCACGATACAGGCTTCATACTGACCCAGACGCATGGTGGCGCCATAATTCTTTTTTCGCAAATTCTCTTTCTGTTCGGGCATGATGTCCACCACCTTGTGCTCCGCTTTCTGATTAACCTCCGTCGTATGCGCCCCCGTTAACCCAACCACGTTTCGTGCGTATTCAATAACCGCAAGCTGCATCCCATAGCACAGTCCAAAGTAGGGAATCTTGTTCTCACGACAAAAACGAATGGCGTTTATCTTGCCTTCGATACCCCGACTGCCGAAACCGCCCGGGATAATGATACCATCATACTTTTTGAGTGTGCGTAACGCCCTGGTATCGCCCTCGAAGTCTGTACTATCAATCCAGTGGAGCTCTGTCCGGCGTCCTACTTCACAGGCAGCGTGCTTGAGCGCTTCGATGACGCTGATGTAGGCATCAGACAACACAAAATCTCCCGTCTTAAAATACTTTCCCACAATGCCAATTTTGACGCTTTGATCAGCCGACTTGATCCGTCGTACACGCTTCTCCCATTCACCGAGACCAAGCGCTTTTTTAGTCTTCAATCCGAGCTTCCGCATGAGAATCTCACTTAAGTGATCCTTTTCAAAATTAACCGGAACGTCATAGATACTCTCCACATCGGGCGCACTGATAACATCTTCTTTTTGAACATTACAGAACACTGCCAATTTTTCTTTGCGCTTTTCATCGAGCGGTCGATCGGCCCGAGCGATGATAATATCCGGTTGAATACCTGTACCATTGAGCGTCCGCACCGCATGTTGCGTCGGTTTTGTTTTCATCTCACCGACTTTTGATGGCGTCGGGACATAGCTTACAATGGCGGTAATCACGTCTTTTGGCTGCTCACTCTTGAGCATCCGGATAGCCTCCAAAAAGAGAATATTCTCATACTCCCCTACTGTGCCACCAATTTCAACAATCACGACATCGGCGTCCGCCATCGCTGCTGCCCTTTTGATGCGGCCAATCACCTCAAGTGGTATATGCGGCACCACCTGGACACAGCGCCCGCCATATTCCAAGTTCCGTTCCTTTTCGATGACAGTCTTGTACACTGCTCCCGTGGTCATGTAATTCTCTCTTGTCAGCTCGATATTGAGAAAACGCTCATAATTCCCCATGTCCTGGTCAGTTTCGTAACCATCTTTCAACACAAAAACTTCCCCGTGCTCCGTCGGATTCATAGTGCCAGCATCGACATTGATATACGGATCAATCTTGAGTGCCGTCACCCGAAAACCCTTGGCCTGAAGAATCTTTCCAATAGATGAAGTGGCGATTCCTTTCCCGACCCCACTCATTACTCCACCGACCACAAAAATATACTTCGTCTGCTTGATCTGCTTCTTTGTTTTTTGTTTTGTCATACTCAGTTAAAAAAAGTTTATAAAGAGAAAGAGCCGCTACCAGGGGAAAGTGGAGGCGGCTCTTTGTAAAATTGCTGTTGTATCGGCTATTCCGATTCGATGACGAGTTCAAACGAAGCCTTCACTCCATGACCAAACTGAGCCGTAAGCGCAAACGCACCCACTTCCTTGATAGCCTTTTCAAGCACTACTACCTGCTTATCCACCTTGATACCCATACCCTCCAAGGCTGCAGCGACTTCTTCACGTCCTACTGAACCAAAGAGCTTTCCTTTCTCAGCTTTGCTCTTGATGACTACCTTTTTTCCGGAAATCATATCAGCCAGAGCACGATGCTCCTCTGTAGACTTGGTTACTTCTGCCTGTCGACGCGCCACAAAGCGCTCGGCCTGCTTGAGTGCACCAGGCGTCGCCAAATCAGCCAATCCTTCCGGGAGCAGATAGTTAAATCCATACCCATTCTTGACCTCCTTGACGTCGAGTGCCTTTCCGAGGCCTTTCACATCTTCCAAAAGAATCACCTTCATAAATCGTATACTCACCTGTTTACTTGAGCCAGAATACCCTATATCCAGGCTTTTGGCAAGGCAGGCTAGTCTCTCTAAAAGAAAAAAGCCCCGAGCCGCGTTTCTACGCTTCTCGAGACAAAACATTTTGACCACTTCAGACTCAGACGGTGACACCAATCTGAATCAAGGAATCCACTCTAGGCAGCTTGGTTTTTCCACCAGGTCGATATTGAATGATGGTACCTGCGCCCCAGAAAGTAGCTCCACATCCCTCCCTCTCAACCAGGGTCTTGATTGCGTTGATGATGGGCAAATGAGCATCAGTCACAATTGGCAAGACGAGTGCCACCCGCCTTCCGCCGAGCTTCTTTCGAATATCGGCCTCTGAACAAGCAAAGTGGTACCCGTCCGCACCAGCCCGTTGATTGGGCTTCAAGCCAAGAAATCCAGCCGCACACCCACGCTCAATGAGGGCTTCCGTTACCTGAAAAGCGAACAATCCACCGTTCATGCCGATACCGAGCACTACTTCCGGAAATTCATCGGATGCCAGTTTCCTGGCGACGGCTTTTGCCAGCACCCGATTCGCCATCCGCTTGTCATCTGGTTCCACAAACGGCTGAATGAGGCTGTCAGGATTGATCCCTGTCGATCCGCCAATCACAGCAACTGTCTGACTGGCCACTAGTGCCAGGCACTCTCTCAGTACCGTATCGTCTGACAACTTCTGTCTTCCATTTAGAGGGGTGGCACGACCAGTCTTTGAACTACCAGCCGGACGTACAGATTTCGACGGATTTGGAGACGCATTCTGCTGGTCAGCACTCTGGTCAGCTGGCGCCTGCGGAGGCGTTTCCACGACTTGAAGAGCAGCTTCTGCCGACCGCTTTAACGCCGTAGCGGTGTTGTAATCCTGTATCGCACCAGCCAACCAAGACCAAGCCCTTCTCCACAGAGAGAGATTTCCCGCTGTTTGTGCAACACTTGTCATGCGAACCTCCACTAAACAGTACGCAGTGACGCTGCGCTCGTATTGAGACTAAATATGAAAGGACAAGTCGCTAGTATTGCACAATGGCCTATGGAGCGTCAAGAAGGCCCTGGCAGGCTTTTTTAGGCAGATACCGCACGGGAGCGCCTGAGAAATACAAAGAGGGTCAACCAAGCCCAAACAACCAGCAGGCTCCCGACGATAAATGGCGCTCGTATCCCAAAAATACCGGAAACCACACCGGCCGTTATCGGGATAATCCCCTGCGAAAGCGCCATGAGCGACCCATTGATTCCCAGTGCAGCGCCTTGTTTTTTGGCAGAAACACTCTTGCTCACCAGCGCCCCCATATTGGCCATAGTCAGGCCGTTTGGAATAGAGAGTAGCGGTATCAACAGATACAGCCACACTGTCGAGGAAACAAAAGGGTAGAGAAATAATACCGCCGCCAAAAGAAGTAACGAGACACGGAGAATCGTCTTTTCACCATATTTCCGTGTCAGCACTCGCAAAACAAAAAGCTGGGTGATAACAATCCAAATCCCGACCGCTCCAAAAAATGTTCCGATCTCTTTTTCGGAAAGTTGAAAACGCGCTACGAGAAAAATACCAATAAAAGATGTAAAAAAGCTGAAGCCAGAGGCGTAGAGAAAACTGGAAAGATAGACGGGACGAGCATCTTTGTCCCTCCAGGCAGCAATAATATTGCTTATACCCTTCAAAAAATGAAACTGGTGCTCCGCTTTGCGGTCATGATGTGTTTCCGGAAGAAAGAGCGTCACGGAAACGAGATTGACAATACCCAATGCTGATGCCACCCAAAACGGAGCGGCCGCACTCGCAAACGCATGCGCAATCCACCCACCAAGTGTCGGACCAAGTATGAAGCCGATACCAAAGGCTGCCCCAATGAGACCAAAATTCTTGGCTCGATCACGAGGTTCGGTGATGTCAGCAATACTGGCCTGAGCGATGCTGAAATTGGCTCCTCCCAGTCCTGCTACCGCCCGACTAATAAACAACAGGGCGAGAGAACCGATCTCAATACCAAAACCAAAGAGGAGCTGCGAAAAAGCCAGTACTCCCACTCCCAGTGTCAGCAAACGCTTTCGCCCAAACACATCAGACAACTCGCCCAAGAGCGGTGCCCCCAGAAACTGCATGAATCCAAACAGTGCCGTGAGGAGTCCCGCCAAGAGATACTGGTGATTTTCCGAATACCCTACCAAGAGAAATGATGGCGAGGTAGGATCGGTGAAAATAATTGGGAGAATAGGAATAATCATCCCAATCCCAATCATATCGATCAGAAGCGTGATAAACAGGATAGCAAGCGTTTTCTTTTGCATAAAAATCTCAAAAATTTTGACTACCAATAAACAAGTATCTCTTAAATGAATACCCATTATTAACCTGGTTCTCTTTATGATATCATATGAGGGAATTACCTCTCATGTTTACTATCAATGGAACGTCTTTCGATAGAGCCCCAAACAATGCATACCTTAAATACTCCTCACCTGTTCCGCTGGTTCAGTGGAGTGTTCTTTGATTGGGCCTGCATTGTTGGTGTTCTGGTGCTCGTACAAAAGATGTCTTTTCATCCTCTTGCTCTCATCGTTGCGATCCTTGTCATCGGCAATCGCCAGCATGCACTCTCTATCATGGCTCACGATGGCAGTCATTATTTAGCAACCAAAAACAAGCGCCTCAATGACGTACTCACGGCTCTTTTGACTTTTTATCCACTCTCGATAGGCATGAGTGGGTTCAGAAAGTTTCACTTTTCCCATCACAGCCTGGTAGGAACTCCCAATGACCCAGAACTCTTCTCAAGGAAACTAGACATGCCTTTTTGGGATCTCCCCACAACACCTCGAAATATTTATTGGTCCGCACTCAAAGACCTCACCGGTCTCAATACTCGAACCTTCTTCAATCTTGTGCATACCTTCCCGAGGATAAGCACCATGGATTTCGCTGGTCCTGCACTTTGGTGGGTGCTTGTCGGTGGTATCCTTCTCCAATTTGAGCTCTGGTGGGTGATACCACTCTGGGCTATCAGTCTGGCCACCAGCTTTCTTGCCTGTTTTCATCTCCGTGTCTGGACTGAACACATAGGAACAATCGGTGTCCATAGAATCAAACCCGCCTGGTGGGAGCGCCTGCTTTTTCTTCCGCATAATACCTGGTGCCACTATGAACACCATGAATGGCCAACTATTCCCTACTGGCGACTTCCCGAATCACGTATGCTTGATACGAGCGAACCTGTCTCTTCTCTCAAAAGCGTTTTTGAAACCTATCGTACCGCACCGACAGTTCTATCAGGAACACTTGTCATTCCTTCTACACCAGATCAAGACTGAGCCATTGGTCGAGTCTTGAAAAACACGAAGGGAGTCAAACAAGCCCATACAACCAATAGGTTCCCGACGATATTACCTAAGTGTCTGTGAATACTGTTCGATTCGCTTCTGACTATCAAAAAGGGGCTTCAGAGAGACTTCCTCCACCAAACTATCTGCATCATTGTACCCAAACGGATTATCGAGATCCTTGATGAAATAAATCATGTAGATCAGGATAAAACTGACAAAAGAAACAAAAAACACGCTTTCATAAAACGGATCCATTTTGATAAATATCAATCCGAGCACTAGGATAAAAGTGATAATTTCTGCGATGGCGTAGCCTGTTCCCAAAAAGGAGGTCTCTCTGATAGTATGAATCCTATGTATCATTCTTCGAATTGAGTTTTGTTCCTGTTTCAGACGGACGATGAAATTGGGCTGAATCTGCTTTTCGAAAGCAAGAAAATCATCATTGAACGAAAGAAGCTTTTCCATCAAGACGCTCGTTCGTTCTTTTTTGTAGAACCAATCAAGGAGGGCGGCATTGAATCGGGAAAGTTTCACAAGAAAATCTTTGGCCTCCTGACTCTTTTTGCTGGCATGCAGAATGAGTCCTTCATCGGCCATGGTTTCGAGACTCGAAGATAAGTCCCCGGGTAATTTTTCACTTTCCTTGTAGTCCACCAAGGTTCCGGATATCAGAAAACCAATCAGAAATATATTAGCCGAGATAATCGCTGTAAACAACGAATTCAGCGTCAAAAATTCATAGCCGAGAGAATGCACCACAAATTTAAGCACTACTATCGCTAGCACAAACGGAAGTGTCTTGAGCGCCACGCGCCATCGAGAATGCAAAAGCGTATCGAGCACTCTTTGAAACAAATTCATAGACATATCCTAACAACCGAATTACCTTGCTTGAGTGGCACGAGCATTCTCTAATATTTGATTGAGAAATTCCTCATTGGAAGCCTGTATATTTTTTGGAGCACTTGTCTTGACGGGCTTGTTGAAGTTTTTGAAACTGATGGTGAATTGCAATCCTGGTGACTTTGGCGCCACTCCCTCGCTCTTTGGCGCCTGCTCTATCCGCTCTGGCGTCATATCCCCCGCTGGGATACTGACGACCTGTCCCACCATATCATTTTCTTGCTCCTCCGTCTTCAAAATAAGCTTATACGGAAGCCTCTCTTTTTTGCCGATCCAAATCTCTCCCTTTATTTCCCCTAATACATCCATAGTCCTCTCAAGCTCTGCCTGCTCCTCATCCGTATACGGCATACCATCAATTTCCCCAAGAGCAAACAGTACTCTTTTTAGTTCATCACTCTCAATAGCAATAGCATAATGCAGGCTATCTTTTCCGTTTATTTTTCCTTCTTTCAACACCTCTGTCACTGTAAATAATTCAGATTGGGCAAAAAGCTTTTTTTTCTCGGCATTCTGTGCGTCAGTCGCCTCTGCCATCAAATAGCGGAGGCTGGCAGGTGTAGATCCGCTTGTTTCCTTTTGTGCCTCCTCAAACCGTTCAATGATTTCCGACCGATCAACTTTGATCCAATCCGAAGGAGGTGTAGTAATTCCTGCAAATGAATTCGTTCCCTGACCAGTTCTCAGGTATATTGATTGATCAATTTGTCGATACTCAAAACCTGTCGAAACAGTTGCTCCAAGCTTCATTGTAAGACGAAGCCAATATTTCTTATCAGGTCTCTCCCCAATATCAGAAGCGCCGCTAAATTTGAGTTTCACAAATCCAGCATTCCAGTCCCCTGTATACTCAAACGATGTCGTCTTCATTATGTTCCCCATCGCTTGCGAGATAATTTTCTCTGGCGTCAAAAAATATTTCTGATACGCCGAAAATCCAGCCACTGCTGTTATCAACAAAACCAACCCTATCACCACCACAATCAACGGCTTTTTATAGTCCATATAAAGAAATTCACGACTTATTACTTTATATAAAAGATAGATACATTACAAGGTGTTATTTTTCATCTTTTCCTTCATTAAGTCTAACAACTCATTAAGACTTAAACCATTCAATTCTGCAAATTTTTTTTCTATAATTCTCGCATCTTTTTCAACACTTGAATGTATACTTTTTACGAAAGTAAGCCTCTGCCGACAACTCCTATCTACTTCATCAAGTTCCTTTTCGTTAATCATTTTAGGCGATATAAAATCTTTACCATCAAAATCTACGTATGCGACTAATAATTTCTTTTTTGCAATTGACCGTGCTGCCTTATCAGAAAGTGAAGGCAAATTGCCCTCCATAAAACTATCTAGTTCTTTACTAAACCAAAATTTTTCACTATGGTCACGAAATCTCTTTTTCCATTCCTCAAGTTTTATTTCCGAATGAGCATAAAATACAAAAGTGCTAATCATTACGACTTTTCCTAGTTCCTCTAGGGCATACAAAAAAAGTAAGTAGGAACTTTGTTTATCTCGCTTCATTAATAACTCCCCAGCTATAATATATCTTTCTGCATTATCAATACACTTATGAATTCCAAGGGCTATCGACTGAAATGAAGGGGATTTCATGTGTGCGATTCTCGAATTTTATATATTAAACGATTTCTTGGTAGATTCAGGGTACTTCGCCTCGCTCTTCAGTGTTTACACTGAGCGATCGAAGCGAGTCAAAGTGTGGACCTGGGGAGAATCGGACTCCCGCCTCTGCAATGCGAATGCAGCGTTGTACCACTTAACTACAGGCCCAATATCATATCTCCTTCCCTTACTCTTTGAGTTGTATCATAAAAAAATCCCTTTTTCAAGGGATTTCTTCCATGTGATCCACACAGTACCTCACGCCTAAAAAGGTGCACGCGGGAGATGGCTGAGAGTGTTACGTAACCTATTACGTAATAAATTACGTAATTCTAAAGAGCAGCCACCTCTTCGACATGATTCTCCAGAACGCTGTCGCCCTCTCCGAACAAAAACTTCGTACGGAACTTCTTGCCGGTCAAAAACACCGGGAGCCAATGAATATCATCCGGCCACATCTCGTCATAGGGAATAGCATCGGTGGTAAACCACTGGGGACGCATCTCTTCGGTCTCTCTCGGTTCTCCATCCCAACTCTCGACTCGAAACACATGCACCTCGAGGACATCTCCCCGCTTATCACGAAATTCAAACTCGTGGATACCCACTTCTTCCAGAGCGACGATATCGATGCCGCATTCCTCTTTTGTCTCACGCCGAGCGGCTTCCTCGATGGTTTCATCCCCCTCCACTTTGCCACCAAAACCATTCCAGCGACCGGCACCAAAGCCTCGTTTTTTCATCCCGAGCAGTATCTTATCTTCCTGCACCACAAGACACAGTGTTAGTATTTTTCTCATAATATTTTAGAGACCATACAAGATATAAAGGTGCCCAAAAAAAGCGACGAGGAGCATACAGAGGGCTGTCAGCAGCTTCTCCTTCCGAGAAACAGGAAGGAACATGCCAAACAAGCCAAGGAGCATTCCCAAGAGCCAATAAGAAGGCTGGAGAAAAAATGCTATCAGCACCAAAAGAAACCACCCGGGCATATTCGTTCTCATCTGTGCCAAGAGAGCAGCGTGCTTCATGGAAAGCTGTCCCGAAAAATACTCCAAATGCCTCCCTACCCAAGTATAAAAAAGGATATTGGCGACATGGCTGGCATTGACGACAAGAAACAAAGAAAGGAGTGCGCCTACCAAAACCTGATACAGCAAGAGGGCCTCTGGACTTGTCTCAATAAAAAATTGAAGAAAGAAAACAATACCCACTATCGGACCCGTTCTCAGTGCATGCAAAAAGGGATATTGATTCTTTTTGACGGCGTCAGCAAAGAGCGGGTTCAATTCGTAGCTTTCGACATCAACAAAACGAGCATAATACTTTCGATAGAGTTTTTGTCCCTGAAACGTCAGCCAGATATCAAGCGTAACAAGAACGAGAATGAAGAAAGGAGCGAACAGTGTTTGTAACAGAGAGGAAAACAGCATACAACGTCTTATTACGATTTAACTTTTTTATCCGTTCTTTCCATCAAGACTCCTCAAGAATAAGGCGCTTTTCAAAGGCGCCACGTTTCTCGCGTTTGGCCTTCTGTATCGCCACAACCTCTTCAATATTCCATCCTCTCTCGGCGAGAAGTGCAGTAATGACCTCAAAAATATCTGCCATCTCGTCAATACTCTCCGACTGCAAGAACTCGGCGACTTCTTCCTGTAACTTCTCTTTCAATTTTTGATGATATTCAACTTCATCAGCCAGATGGTACTTTGCCACCTCGCCCTTGGATTCGATAATCTCGATAATTTTATCCCGTACCAGTTTGTCGTAGCGCATACAAGTCTTTTACTTGCCCCTATTGTATCACACATCCGCCTGTGGTATATTCGAGGTGCGAGGACATGGGGATTGGGGTGCTTGGGTGTCAGCCATTGACACCATTATAAAAGCAACGTCTTTCTACCTCTCCCCTCCTCGCCTCCCTTCTACAGCGCGCGAAGCTGTACCGAGGCCCTATGGAACCCATGGGGCCTCAAAAATTTTCCCCGGGAGTCTTCTTTTTTTCTGGAAATAACCACCCTTCTTCCTGACGCAGGATGAGCATGAGCTCCTCAAAGTATTCACTGATTTCCGGCGAAAGCACTACCTTGTCTTTCTTACTCTCATACGCCATCTCAAGCGTAACTCCTTTTTCCTTCCAGGTGCGCCCGCCATCCAAATAAATTTTCAGTATCGGCTCAATCTTGTCGAGCGCATAGACAAAACGACTCTCCTTATCTTCTTTGGTCACATAGCCTCGGATAGCCGCATGCATCTCGGGCACTTCCGGAAACTCTTCTGCCAACCGGAGCGCTGCTGCATATTCTCGCTCTATTTTTGAATCAAGCAATCCCTGATCCTGACTGTACAGGTATGTGTCTCCCGCGTAGATTTCTACCAGATCATGGGCCAAGGCATAGCAAAACACCTTATCCCGATCAAGCGGAAGCTTGCGAGAGTCTACAATATACCAAGCAAGCATGGCGAGACTATACGAGTGCTCGACATCGTTTTCCCATCGGTCAGCCCCTCGGACACGAATCACTCGCTACACCCGTTGCAGCTCGTGAATAATTTTTGCAAACCCGAGCAACTTTTCCAGCATACTTATTCCATCGAAATAATTTGAATACCATTCTCCTCTATCTCTTCTTTTGACCAAAAAGCATAGAGGTCTTCCAGCTTAAATCTATTCACTCGTGTCACAAGTTTTTCTATCGTTCGTCCAGTATACTCATTTTTCTCCTTATTCCACTCTCGGAGCACCAAAACATCACCCTCGTTTACTTCGAAATCATTCAAACGAAGCTCGTACTTCTTTTTTCCAGAAGCAACCTGATCAAAGTATTCCGACCATAACTTTTTTTCTATTCTTGCCATACTTATATTTTCACTCCGAACTTTCTGATAATCTTCAGTTGATCACGAAAGGCAGAGTGCAGCGGCTTCGGGAGCTTGTCCGTACGGAACCAGCCAAGCTCCTCCATCTTGTCCGGCTCACCGATCTTCACTTTCTTCGGATCCACTTGTGCGACAAACAATAGCGCTATCCAATGCGTATCAACGGTGCCATTTTTCCGTAAGGCATTTCGCATACCGCAAAACTGGAGCTTCTTTGCCTTCACACAATATTCTTCACTAATCTCCCGCGTCACCGCCTCTTCCGGTGTTTCGCCAAATTCCATCGAACCAGATCCGGTGTCCCAGTTTCCAACCTCATCACGACAATTTTTACTTCGCTTGTGCATGAGAAAATTTCCCTGACCATCATGACAAAGGAAGACGCAGGTCACCCCGATAAAATCCACACCCTTCTTCAGATCGAGATTCTTTTTCATATTATTTCAGAAGATTCTCCTTCAGCTCTATTTTGCGTGTTCTGGAGCATTGATCATGCCGCAGCGCTTGTATTTGAGCCCCGAACCACACGGACAAGGATCATTACGCCCGATGACTTCCTGATTCACTATTGGGGTTTGCTTCGAAGCTTCTCCGGACTGTGTACTCCCTCCGCCAGCTACAGCCTCGCCCTTGAGTGTCGCGAATGATTCGATATTTTCACTGGCACCACGGAACTGCATTTCACGTGGTTTTTCTTGAGGAAGCGCCTCTGTCTTTTGCTCCACCTTGAGAATAGTCATGAGGTAGGTCTTGCGCACGGTATCCATGAGACCGAGGAACAAGTCGAACGCTTCCCGCTTGTACTCGATGAGCGGATCACGCTGACCATACCCCCGCAGTCCGATGCCCTGACGGAGATAATCGATTTCATCCAAATGATTCATCCACAGGGTATCAAGTGAACGCAGGTAGAGGGACTTTTGAATGGTGTTCCAGAGGTCCTTTCCTATCTGGATCTCTTTTTCCCGATAGATCTTTTTGGCTTCCCCGAGGAGGTATTCGAGTATCAGTCCTCGCTTTTCCACCTCATCCTTTGACCGATCATCCCGTATTGCCTCGAGCTTCTTCTGCGCCTCCACCTCGTGGAGCCCGGAAAACATAGCGTTGGCTTCATTGACAATTTCTTGCATATTCCACTCGCCTTCTTCGACGGCGGTATGGAAACCGATCACATGATCCAACTCCTCAGAAATCAAATGGAGCGTTTCGTTTTCAAATTGAACAAGCTCCAAGATAGTTCGTCGCTTGCGATACACTACCTCACGCTGCTTGTTCATGACATCATCATAGTCGAGAACGTGTTTGCGAATATCAAAGTTGAACCCCTCAATCTTTGACTGGGCACTTTCGATGGTCTTCGAAATAATCTTGTTCTGAATCGGCTCATCGTCGGGCAAACCAAGGGTCGTCATCATGCTCTTCATTTTTTCACCGCCGAAACGACGCATCAGCTCATCCTCAAGCGACACAAAAAACTGTGAAGCTCCAGGATCACCCTGTCGGCCGGCTCGACCACGAAGCTGGTTGTCGATGCGGCGCGCCTCGTGACGTTCTGTACCGATAATGAGAAGACCACCAAGCTCTCGGACGCCTTCTCCCAGCTTGATGTCTGTACCACGACCCGCCATGTTGGTGGCAATGGTGATAGCACCACGCTGACCGGCGTTCATGATGATATGGGCTTCACGCTCATGATTCTTGGCGTTCAACACCTCGTGGACGATACCTTCTTGTCGCAAGAGCGCACTCAAATACTCCGATTTTTCAATCGCTACGGTACCAACAAGCACCGGCTGACCGGTCGCGTGCACTTCCTTGATATGCTCTGTGATCGCGTGGAATTTGGCCTCTTCGGTTTTGTACACAATATCCGGCAGATCCTTTCTCGTCATCGGACGATTGGTGGGAATCTCCAAGACATCGAGCTTGTACACCTTGGAGAGTTCCTCCGCTGAAGTGGTAGCTGTTCCGGTCATACCGGAAAGCTTCTCATAGAGACGGAAGTAGTTCTGAAAGGTGATGGTGGCGAGTGTCTTAGACTCTCGTTGGACAGTGACTCCCTCCTTGGCCTCAATGGCCTGGTGCAGCCCCTCACTGTAACGCCGCCCCGGCATGAGACGCCCGGTAAAATCATCCACAATGATCACCTGATCATCCTTGACGACGTAGTCACGATCTCTTTTGAAAATAATATTGGCCTTGAGAGACTGTTCCAGATGGTGCACATACTGCACGTTACCGGAGGCATAGATATTTTCCATCCCGAGCAGGCGTTCCACCGAGTTCATGCCTTCATCGGTCAGGGTCACTACCTTCATTTTTTCATCAATGGCATAGTCCGTCTCGGGCTTGAGATGAGGAACAATTTTAGCAAAACGCTCATAGAGTCTCGTGGACTCACTGTCCGGCGCCGAAATAATGAGCGGGGTACGGGCCTCATCGATCAAGATAGAGTCCACTTCATCGACTATGGCAAAGTGCAGCTCTCGTTGCGCCATCTCTTCACGGGAAGAGACCATGTTGTCCCGCAAATAATCAAAACCGAATTCATTATTGGTTCCATAGGTAATATCAGCCTGATAGGCCTCTCTGCGAGCAATAGGGATGAGATTCTCCATCTCGACACTGACCTCGTCGGCATCTTCTACCGTCGAGGTATACCGATACGACACCCCCTGTGAAACGATACAGGCTGTCGTCAATCCCAGTGCCTCATAGACTTTTCCCATCCAATTACAGTCACGCTTAGCCAAATAATCGTTGACCGTGACCACGTGCACGCCCTTTCCAGTCAGAGCGTTCAGGTAGATTGGGAGCGTCGAGGTGAGCGTCTTTCCTTCGCCAGTTTTCATTTCAGCAATCTTCCCCTGGTGAAGGGCAATGCCACCCAAGAGCTGCACATCATAGTGTCGCTCACCGATCACCCGTTTGGCTGTTTCACGGACGACCGCATAGGCCTCCGGCAAAATATCCTCGAGGGAAGTCCCGGCAGCCAGACGCTGTTTAAATTCAGCTGTTTTTTTTTGCAACTCTTGAGATGAAAGCGCAGAAATACCTGCATCAAAGGTATTGATAGCTGCTACCGTTGGCCGCAAGCGGTCGACCTCGCGATCATTCGAGCCAAATAATTTTTCCAGGAAAGACATAGGGACAGAAGTAAAAAGTCAAAAGATAAAAAGCCAAAGGTACATTTCAAAATTGCTGACGATGACATAGCAGGAGTATTCTATCAAAAACACTCCTCCTCGTCAAAAGAAAAATCTCGTCAAAACAACGAGATTTTTGCTTTATTAAAGCCTCAGAATCGGGCGGATTCGTCGACCACCATTTTCTTTTTGATCGAACGATTGCCACGCAGCTTCAAATCACGATTGCGATTTTTCTTTTTATCAATCTGCACTTCAAGTTCATCGATCACTACATCGGTCGAGCCCTCGATACTGACCGTTTTTTCTTCAGCCCGATACAGATTATGCGGGGTTTTCACCATGACCCCAACCCGAAACTTCCCCTGCTTATCCTCTTCTATTTCTATCGAAAAATCACTGACCGGATCCACCAATTTCTCCACTCGCTCCAATCGCTTCAAAATATAGTCCCGTGTCCGATCATCGATATCCAACCCTTTGAATAAGAATCGCGTGTTCATAGCTTTTCTTTAGAGAATTAGAGTCCGTAGGCGGTCGAAAGCGTGGTGATGAAAAATGGAACAGCAAAAAGGAGACCAATGAGAGGAAGCACAAACATCGCAACCGTTCCAATCAGCGTCCACAAAAAATAACGGCGTGTCTTTTCTATAGACTGATAAATGCGCTCCAGCTTTTCGTCCTGTGCCTGCAATTTTTGTAAGAGTTCCGTATCCATATCTCTAGTATAGCACGGTGAAAAAAGAAAGAAAAAGACGGGTCCTCCCGTAGGAAAAACCCGTTACTACTCCATCTGACGATGTGGATCTTCTGGTATGCCGGGATCGCCAGGGTGAATTTCGCGCCTGAAGTTCCCGCCATCCCCCTGCTGCTGTACACCAAGAACAGACATCTGCGCCGGCAATTCATCCAATAGCGTGCTCGTATAGCGAAACCGAACGAGCCATGCTCTGTGACAAGCCGCCGAGCAAACCTTCATGCCATACAAATCAGGATATCCATCACCGAAATGAAACGAACTGCCACACTGTGGACAACGATACGGAAGTTCGGTCACAACAAAACCTCCTCGAAAAAAGAACATCAAAACCCGACAAACTGCACTTCTTCCTGCAGCTTGATACGGAGCTCATCTCGTACTCTTGTCTTAATCAAACTGGCTAAAGTCACAATATCAAGCGCTGTGGCATCACCGGTATTGATCAGGTAATTGGGGTGGATCGGACTGACCTGAGCGCCACCAATTTTCTTACCGCGCAAGCCCACATGGTCGATCAGCCAGCCAGCCGGTAATTTGCCGTCCTTGGACACATTACCGGTATCCTTTTCAAATTCTTTGAGGAGAGTTTGGTCCGTTACGAAAGGGTTCATGAAAAACGATCCCGCACATTTGGCCGACTGGGGATGTTTGGCCTCTCGCGTAGCAAGTGTTTCCGCCACGATACGTTCGAGCTCGGACTGCTCTCCCGTAACCAACTTGAGTTCAGCTGACAATACCACCAAGGAGGCATTTTTTTTGAATATACTGGTTCGATACGCAAACTCACACTCCGCTTGAGTATATTCATGAACCATACCACTGTGACGATCAAGCGCTTTCACCGACACCACGCTGTCGCCTATTTCCATGCCAAAAGCTCCGGCATTCCCTCGGACAGCCCCTCCGAAGGACCCCGGTATACCAGCCAATTTTTCCACTCCCTGTAGCGAAGCCTGACTGGCTGCCCTGACAACATCAAAAAGAGACATCCCGGCACCGGCCTGCATGTGTTCTCCGATAACCGTAATACCCCCACCGACGATTCTCACCACAATTCCCGAAAACCCCGTATCAGAAAACAGAATATTACTTCCTCCCCCAAAAACATAGAGGGGGAGCTTATTTCTTTCAGCATGATCAAATACCTCTGCCAATTCGAGAGCGCACGATGCTTCGGAATAATAACGAGCTTTTCCTCCGACCTGAAACGTGGTCAAGGGCGCCAATGGAACATTTTCTCGTAGCGTAATCATAGTCTGATTTTTTGTTTTTTTGGTCTATTTCTTTGCTAGGGAGTGAGATATTTCCCAAACATTCCCGGCACCCAATGTGATAATAACATCTTGCCGCCCCATTGTCTTCTCAAGCTCTGCCGGCAGCCTCTTCGCGTCAGTCACATACTCCGCCTTGCCGGGAAAAAAGCGATTGATAAGTGCCACTAATTCTTCTGAAGAAACACCACCCTGTTCTTCACGGGCGCTCCCATAAATATCCAAAATTCTTACCGTATCCGCTACATCAAAACTCTGGGCAAAATCCATGAGTAATGCCTTGGTGCGAGTAAAGGTATGGGGATGAAAAATAACGGTCAGTCTTTTTTCGGGATACAAATCACGAAACGCACGGAGCGTGACTCGAATCTCCTCCGGGTGGTGAGCATAGTCATCATAGAGCAGTGTTCCATAACGCTCACCAACATATTCAAAACGTCGTTCCGTTCCTGAAAATCGTCCCAAAGCACTCACCACTCGCTCGTTCATGATGCCAAGCGTTGCAAGAAGCGCCCACACCGCGGCGGCATTGAGAGCGTTGTGAATACCGGCCAGCTTGAGATGAATTTTTTCTGAGGATATCCCTTGATGCAAAAGAGTGAACGACTGTCGAAATATTTCTTTTTCAGCAATAAATCCCATCTTCTCAGGAGCGTAGTCTTGTACCAAAAAATCAGCTCCGGGAAGCGTTCCGTACGAGACCTTGCGACAGCGTGCCTGCTCCGCTACTTTGACCACGCTGGCAGAATCAGCACAGTATACGAGGACACCATGTGCCGGAATACGAGCCACGAAATCAGCAAATACCCGTTCGTACTGCTCCATGTCAGCAAAAAAATCAGGGTGATCAAAATCAATACTGGTCAGAATAACAGCGAATGGCTGGTATTTGGCAAGCTTATTCTGATACTCATCCGCCTCGATCACCAGATAGTCCCCTGATCCGGAAAGCGCGTTGCCTCCCCAACTCAAAATCCGACTCCCAACAATGGCCGATGGGTCCTTACCCAGATACTGAAGCGTGTCTGCCAAGAGGGCACTCGTTGTCGTCTTGCCATGCGTCCCACATACCGCGAGGGTCAGTTTCTCTTCCGTCAGAGCACCGAGCGCTTCCGGATAACTCTGCACCAAAACGGTACTGGAAAAGGCGGCTGCGAGCTCGCTATTCTTTTCCGGCGTATACGCCGTAGAATAAATAATGAGTGAGGCTTTTTTGGGTATATTCTTTGGATCAAAACCGGCACAAACAGGAATATCGAGACGCTTCAAAATTTCATCCGTAAAAAAAACTTCTTCCGTGTCCGAACCAGTCACGACGACCCCTTGCCGCACCAATACCTCAGCCAGAGCCGTCATGCCAGCCCCCTTGATACCAATCATGTGCACCTGCTTGTGGCGAAAGAGTGACTGACTCATAGTGTCATCCTAACGATTTTGAATGATGGTAAACAGACCATCAGCGATGGTGTCAGCTGCTTCCGGGTGGTAAAAGGCTTGTATTTTTTCCCCCATAGCCAAGCGCAACTCGGGGTTTCCCATAAGTTCCATGATTTTTTCAAACAGAATATGCTCGCCCAAGTTTGGCTCTTCCAAAACCACTGCGCCACCAATCTCAGCGATATCATAGGCATTCATGCGCTGCTCATCATTGGCTGCGTTTTTAAGAGGCACCAGGATAACGGCCTTTTTGGTCGCTGCCAACTCGGCGATTGATCCGGCACCGGCACGCGACAATACCACTGACGACAACGCCAGAACATCAGCCAAATCGGACACCGAAAAGAAATCCCGTATCACATAGCCGCTTTCTTCCGGTTTTATGCCGCTTTCTTCTACGGTATGCTTTATAATACCAAAATTTTCCGTGCCCGTTTGATGAATAACCTGCACTCCTGCCTGCAATAACTCAGGCAGAATCCGAAGCAATGCTTCATTGAGTATCATGGCTCCCTGACTACCCCCAAGAAGAGCCAGTGTCGGCCGATCCGGCGAAAGACGGAGTTTGGCAGCTGCCCGCAGCGGATCACCAGTCAATATCTCTTCCCGAACCGGATTACCCGTCAGCGCCGTCTTGCCCCGAGGAAAATACTGATGAGCGCTCGGATAGGCGATGGCAATTCGCGTAGCAAAACGAGATAGAAAACGATTGGCACGCCCCGCTACCGCATCAGAATCATGAATAACGATAGGGATCTGAAAAATCCAGGCAGCGATGACGACCGGCACGGAGGCAGATCCGCCTTTGGCAAAGACGACGTCCGGCATATAGACAAAAAGCTTCCAGAGAGACTGCAGAATACCAATCGGCACCTTGAAAGAATCCGTCACATTGAGGAGTGAAAAATAGCGACGCAACTTTCCCGTCAAAACATACTGTGCCGGAATATTCTCATCAGCCATGGACTGACTTTCAAACTGTCCTTTTGAACCGATAAACAAAAATTCGATACCTTCCGGAAAGCGCTTGCGGAGGGCACGTGCTACAGCAATAAGCGGAAAAGTATGTCCGCCAGAAACACCTCCGGACAGCACGACTCGTGGAATAAAAGCCATAAAAATACTCATGTGTCGCCAAAAAATGAGCGACTATTTTACCCCTTCAGTGTAGAATGTTTGCTTATATTAAGCAAGATTCCGACCGCTGCTAACAACACGGCCAACGATGTGCCTCCATAACTGATAAAGGGAAGAGGGATACCGGTGAGTGGAATCAATCCGGTGATGGCAGAAATATTGATAAATGCCTGAAAGACTATCCAGGAGACGATACCGACGGCCAGGAGTCGCCCAAATTCGTCCGGGGCATACATGGCAATGCGCAGTCCACGCCACGCTACAAACAAAAAGAGCGAGACAATAATAATGGTGCCGATGAGCCCAAGCTCTTCCCCAAGAACCGCAAAAATAGAGTCCGTCACCGGCTCCGGCAAATAATTAAATTTCTGTCGACTTTGCCCTAATCCAGCACCAAAAAATCCACCGGAACCAATAGCGAGGAGTGCCTGTGTCATCTGGTATCCAAACCCCATCGGGTCATGATCCGGATTCATGAACACCAAAAACCGTTGCATGCGGTACGGCGCCATCTTGATAAGAATAAACAAAAAGAGCAATCCCCCACCGAAGAGAGAGAGAATATGAAGTAGGTTGGCTCCCGAAGCAAAAAAAATGGCCATCGAGATGAGAAAAATCAGCCCGAGCGTCCCTGTGTCAGGCTGCTTGATAATGAGAAATCCCACCACTGATAATAAGCCCAAAAATGGCACTAACCCCTCAAAAAAATCTGCTGTCTTCTTCTGGCCCTTATTAGCCAACCAGGCTGCCAGATAAAGAATAATAGCAAATTTCATCACTTCCGACGGCTGAAAAGAAATTGGCCCAAGCTCTACCCAGCGCGCTGCTCCGTATACTGTTGTTCCAAAACCCGGAATAAACACCAGTATGAGGAGAACAAGAGCTATCAAGAAAATAGGCACCACAAAACGCTGCCAAACTTTGTAGTGGATCTGCTGCAAAAAAGAAAGAAAGAGTAGTCCAACACCCAAGCCGAGCAGTTGCTGCTTGAGGAAAAAATAATCATCACCAAAACGGACTCTTCCGTAGACCACTCCAGCACTAGCTATCATGATGAGTCCAATTCCAAGCAGTGTCAGAATGGCAAAAAAGAGCGGCCGATCAAAACTAAATTTCAGAAATTTCATTTTTGTTCTTTTTGAGAGTCGTTTCGTCGGAATGCTTGGCAGTATCTTTTCGCCACTGATCTATCGCTCCATGATGTCCGGACAAAAGCACTTCGGGAACGCGCCGGCCCTGCCACTCTTCCGGCTTGGTGTACTGTGGATGCTCTACGGTACCGACAACCGAATGCGATTCGGTCACAGCACTCTCGCTATTTCCGAGTACCCCCGGTACAAGGCGCGCCACCGCATCCACCACGATCATAGCGGGCAGCTCACCCCCCGTCAGCACAAACTCCCCGATGGACAACTCTTCATCAACGAGGTTCTCTGCCACCCGCTCATCCACTCCCTCATAGCGCCCGCAGAGAAGAATCAGCCGGTCATAGGTCGCCAAGCGGCGGACATCTTCTTGTGTCATACGCTTCCCCTTGGCTGAAAAGAGTAGCGTTCGCGTATTGGTATCCGGTACGATGGCTCGCACATGCTCGAGACAGGCTGCTATCGGTTCTACCTTGAGGACCATGCCGGCACCACCTCCATAGGGTGTATCATCAACCGTTTTGTGCTTATCAAAAGCGAAGTCACGCAATTGATGTGTCGCGATATCGATCAGTCCTTTCTCACGGGCGCGCTTCAGAATCGACACGCTGAAATAGGCCTCAAAGCTTTCCGGGAAAAGAGAAATTATATCAAAACGCATAGGAAATATCATTCTATAGCTTGTTCTTCATTGTATCACACCTACCCACCCTCATCCTGAAAAGAAAAAAGCCGCAGAATCACTGTCTACGACTTTGAGACTTTGGCGCGCCTGGCAGAGGCATAACACGCACCATACAAAAGTGCCGCTCCCACCAGTAGAAACACCAGGGCGATGACGAAGGACCCGTGACGGCTTACCGCGTTATCGAAGAGCGCCCATGTGGATACGAGCGCCATCAACAACAATGGGATAGCGGCACTCGGCTCCATCGTGATGATCATGGTGATGTAGAGCACTGCGAAACAAACGTGTAACGCCACAATCAACCAGTACATCGTTGTCCTCCTCAGACTAGTATAGTGTACCTAGACAAAAGAACGCTGCCAAAACAAAAGGCAGTAGTCAAGGGGTATCAGGGCACATGCAGGATACCCCCTTGCTACTGCCTCGAAGCAGAGGCTTCGAAACAGTTTTACTCTATGCTACTTACTACCGTATTACGATTCAATATGAATGTCTTTTCTTCTGTTGTGCCATCAACAAGCACGGTCGTCACTATCACCGGCACGTCATTCAATCCAGGCTGCTTCTCCACTTTCAAATCATACCACGTTCGCTCCAGATTTTTAGGCAAGACATAGTGAAAGGTCACCGTCTTCTCGGTTCCCAGTGGTACATGAATGAGCGCTCCAAAGTATTTCTTCTCGGCAAACTCACCGAATACCGGCTCCTTGGCGGCATTTTCAACTTTCGTGAGAAAACTTCCCTTGGGTACATAGACCCGCAGAAATGTCTGGTAGTCCTTGGTAAACCAATCTTTCTGTTTGGCTGTGTGCCGGTACGTCACCTCAAGAGTGGCTTCCGGAGATTCTTTGGTCAGATCAACCGTGTAGTGATACGAGCGTTTAACAAAATAGTCACTCTTAAACGAGTTCAGGTTGGCATCCACCAAGAGCAGATAGTCGTCCTGCCAGGTGCTATCGAGTGTCCCATCCCAGCCAGCCGCTACCACATCCGCCTGGAGTGTCTCATCTCGAAACAGGAGCTGCACATCTTTCCGGTGCAGATCATCGAGCACTACCTGAAAAAGCTCATACTTTTTGGCGAGTGAGAGCGCTTTGGCTCGTTCCAGAATTTCAAGCCCCAAGATGCCCATCACCGACTTCCGTTCTCCAAAATCAATATTTTGTTTGAGATACCCCTGTTCTACCTGATACTCCAGATCCAAAATGGCGTTCTCAGCGCCATAGGTACCAGGAAATCCTTCCAATTCCACTGGACCGGTCACTCGCAAAAATGACGTCAAAACATTAGCCGTGATGCCGATGATACCATCAAAAGTTTCTCCACCCTGTCCCATCTTGTAAAACGTTTCTGCCCACTTGGCATTTTCGGAAAAATCCGGTGAGTAGTTCGAGTCACGCAATTTCCACGATGGAATCTTGAGTGTTTCTTTCATCGGGTATGGCGGTGCGATAGTGTCCGGAATCCGGCCGTCAAAATTCCCCGTATCATGCACCATGAAATGCGTGATATTACCATCTCGCACTTTCAAAATGCCGAAGCTGCCGATAAATCCGCCACCGGGACGCAGCTCTAGGTTGTTCTGAAACAAAAGAAGAAATACCTTCTCTTTCCCTTCGGTATTGAGCAGAGAATCCGCCAAAGAAATAACCGTATCCAAATCCGTTTTCGTCTCCTGTGGCACTGGGAGGATTCCTAACAAACGTTTCAGGCTGGACCATCCGTTCGTACGAACTTCCCAAAACACAAACCATCCGGCCAGGAACACCAGCGAAAGCACAACAAACGTTGCCCAAAAACCTTTGGAGTATTTCTTCATACGCTACAGGTCTTCAAAAAGTTATCGTCCTCCGGCCAACAGTTGATTCAAACGACGCTTATATTCCTCTACGGTCGGCTCGTTTGTGTTGAGAGGAGCTGTCCCAGAAGCAGCCTGTGGCGTCTCTACTTTGTCAGCAACAAATCCTCCGGTCACAGGTAAATCGGAAAAATTTGATTCCTGCTCACTTGCCTCGGGTGATACACCTGGTACTTCCTCAAACTGAAAAGGCAAGCTTTCTGCATCCATACCGGGCAACATCCGCTCTTCCTTTGCTTCACTCACCATCTCTCGCTGCTCGTCATGTGACGACTCAAAGGAAAGCATGGTCGGACGAGCCGGTACAAATTTCTGTGGATCAATAAACGGCACACTTGCCCCGATCGGATATTCTGGAGACACCTGTTCTTCTGGCTTTCCAAACAACGACGGAACAAAGCTCAAGAAGCCAAAGAAGACCACCGTAGCACCCAGAGCACTGCCAAAACTGATGAGTACATACTTGATGGGATGAATCACAACCGTTTCCAAGATAGGCTCATCGACAATGCGCAAATCAATATCTGTCTTGATATTATAATAAAAAGAGGCCACCGAAAAGAGCGTCTGCACCGTTTCTTCGGTCAAGCGCTTGGCTTTTTCCGGGGTATCCTGTCGTGCTGTCACGACAAGCACGCCGCTTTTTTCACTGCGCTGGATGGTCACTGTTTCGTTCCATAATTTTTTGCGCTGATCCTTGGCCTGTCCGGCAAATTCATCTTCAATCAAATCATTGCCTGCGAGTACGCGCTCATAAAACGAAAGATTCTTGGAAAGCTCAATCAGATTTTCTATCGCCTGATTTTCCGTTTCCGGTACTTTTCCAACAACCAACACGCGCATTTCAGACTGATACGCATGAAATGTTTCCAACCAAAACAGCAACGCTGCCAAAGTCACAAAAAACAACGCTACAAAAAAAGAGCGCTGCCAGGATCTGCGGGTGATTGATGGTTTATTTCGTACGGACATTGAAATACTGTTCTTTCAAATTAGACTGCAAAACATCCTGATACACCTCAAGCGTCCTCTTGGCTACGGCATCCCAGCTATAATGCTCCCGGACCCGGTTTTCAGCCGCCTTCCCCAATGCCGCCACTTCGTCACTGCGATTAATGAAGTAGGCCAGCTCTCGTTTCAGTCCATCAACATCTTTGACTGGAAAATAGGCTCCCGTATTGGCCACAGCCTCTTTGTGCGGTTCAATATCACTCACAAGCGGCAAGAGCCCATGTCCCATCGCCTCGAGAAGTGCCAACGACAGTCCTTCCTGTTCAGATGGCTGCACATACAAATACGCGTGAGAATAGAGCGTTTCAAGGGTTTTACCGGTCTGCTCTCCTACCAAAAGGATATTCTGCCGGCCCCGCGCCAATAACTTCAAGAAGTTTTCATACTCCTCGGTATTGGCATTGGCACCCACGATAACCAATTTGAAATTATTGGGAAGCTTATTAGTATCTTCCAATTCTTTGAACGCCTTTATCAGATAGTGCGTTCCCTTGTGCGGAACCAAACGATGCACAGCCAAAAGATATCGCTTGGAACGAAGACCGAACTGATTGAGAGCCTCTGTGTCCTCCTCAAAAGTAACCTCGGCTCCACTGGGAATAAATATTGCCTCTCGGCCATAGGTTTCCCGGGTATAGTCAATCAGCGTTTCGCTACTCACGATAGTCCGTTCCGGTACGGTACAGGTCAGATACTCCGCTACATGAAGAAATGTCCGAGCAAAAAATCCCCACTTCTTATGCGTATAATCACGACTATGAAACGTCGCGACCACTCGTGCTCGCGGTTTCAAAAAACGCGGAATAAACGCCAGTAGGCTGGGTCCAATGGACTGAAAGTGAATAATGTCATACGGCTGAAACAGCGCGTGCAGCGTCGCAAAAAAGGTATGCGAAATGGCATCCAAATGCTTGGTATGGATACTTGGCATATGCACCAGTTTCACACCTGCAAATTCATGCAGTGTCACTGGCGTGTAGTGAGAGCGTACATAGACGGTCACGTCGTGTCCCTGTGCGGCCAGACGTCCGGCCAGTTTTTCGACGTGCTTTTCCACGCCACCTGCAATAGCAGGAATACCCTTCTGACCGATGAAAGCGATCTTCATAGGTTTGAATAATCTCAAGAGCGCAGGCTCTTTATGAGTTAGAAACCACGCAGGACGGGAGAAGTGCCACCAATATGATTGCCATCAATGCGGTTGTCATTGACCCCGGTACCAAGAATGATACCGCCAAATGTTTTATTGCCAGCAACGGTGCGCGCTACTTTAGCAATACCATAGCGGCCATTGCCAACCAACTGGGCTTTTTTCAATCCAATATTACCAGCTGCGCCGTAGGCATTGACTTCAACGCCTTCCCGTTTGTTGTTTCGAATACTGTTTGATTTGCTCCACACAGAAGCGCCATCCAAAACAGCCTTGATACCGCTGCCACCATTTTCATTGATGCGATTTCCCTCAAGCCATGCTTCCATGCCGGCTGCCAGGTCGATACCATCACTCTTGTTGTTGTGAATATTGCTATTGATAATGACAATATCCCGCTTTTCAGAGTAAATACCGGCGCGAGCGCTGCTCCGGATCTCAACAGAATCAATCAGGGCTCGCCGTTTCTTTTCACGAGGAGCGGCATCGATATGGATACCATCCCGACCACTGTTTTTGATGTTCACCTTATAAATCTTCGCCTTGGCATCCTCTTCAATCCGGACACCATGACGACCACCTTCGATAGTGAGAAAGTTGAGCTCTGTCTGATGCTTCATCGTAACAGTTGGCTTGTCGCCATTGTCCGACTTAATCACAACATCACCCACATCTTTTTTCTTACCAAACAGCTTCACGCCTTTTGGTACCGTAATATTCTCCTTGTACGTACCCTTGGAAATATGAATATTCGTTCCCTCTTTTGCATGCTTCAGTGCTTTGGAAATACTTCGATAGGGGTGATTGGCTGTTCCTTCTTCGGAACCCTTGGCATTCTTATCAACATACACCTCTTTGGCACCGGCCAAAACGAAAATCGGCACGACGATGAGTACGGTCAGTGCAGAAGCCAAAATAACCTCTCGAGAGAGCCAAAACTTACGAATTTCCATAACTGAAATAACCTGATTTTTTAGACCTTGTATCGTATCAAATTTTTCGATTTTTGTCAAGAGGGACGTTTTCGGGTAAAATAAGAGCAGTTTTCCCTCTCTTTCCGTAAAAACAAACCTCTATGAATCTCGAACCGCTTTTTTCACCCCGTTCCATTGCTGTCATCGGTGCTTCGACCAAGGAAGGCAGTGTCGGATGGAGCCTTACTCACAACCTACTCAATTATGGCTACACTGGCAAGGTGTATCCTGTCAATCCAAAAACTGATACCCTCTTTGAGCTCCCCTGCTTCAAAAGTATCTCCGACATACCCGATGCCATCGATCTTGCCATCATCATCATTCCTGCCGAAGCGGTACCAGGAGCTCTCCGTGAAGTCGGCGAAAAAGAAGTGCCCGCCGCCATCATCATATCATCAGGATTCAAAGAAACCGGCGAACATGGAACATCTCTTGAAACTGAAATTCGAGACATTGCCGAGGAATACGATATCGCGCTTCTTGGACCGAATTGCCTTGGTCTCTTGCACCCAAAAATCGGACTGAATGCTTCTTTTGCTCAGGGGATGCCGGAACAAGGATCCATTGCTTTCTTTTCACAAAGCGGCGCCCTCTGTACTGCTCTCCTTGACTTGACCGGAAAACGATTGGGCTTTTCTTCCTTTGTCAGTGTCGGCAACAAAGCGCTCCTGGGAGAAAAGGAACTCCTGCGTCATTTTGCACAAGACGAAGAAACACAGGTCATTAGTCTGTATACCGAAGGAGTCCGTGATGCGGCCACCCTTATCGAAACAGGTCGAGCCATCCTGTCTCGCACGCACCCCAAGCCCATCATCGCTCTCAAGTCCGGGACTACCGAGGCGGGTACGGCTGCCTCAAGCTCCCACACTGGAGCACTGGCCGGAAGCGATGCTGCCTATCAGGCCCTCTTTCGTCAGGCACGCATCACTCGTGCACAGTCATTTCAGCAACTCTCTGATTTTCTCACTGTCTTTTCTCAAAACCCGCTCCCTCAAGGAAAAAATATCGGGATCATAACAAATGCTGGCGGTCTCGGAGTACTGGCTACTGATGCCGCCACCAAGCATGGCCTCACTATCGCTCCGCTCTCTCAAGAAACACGAGAGAAGCTGTCTCCACTTCCCCCGGCTGCTTCCCGCCACAACCCTATTGACGTACTTGGCGATGCGCTCGCTGACCGATACCGACTGGCCCTAGATGCGCTCGCTGCCGACCCAGGAGTCGACATGCTCCTGGTCATTGTCACGCCGCAGATGATGACCGAAGCGGCGCTGACAGCCGAGGCCATTGCCGATACCAAAAAACACTGTAGCAAACCGATAGTCGCTATTTTTGCCGGAGACACCGCACTCGCTCCTGGAAGAGCAATTCTCGAACGAAACGCTGTGGCCACACTCACGTTTCCAGAAGATGGCGCCGAGGCACTCTCCGCTCTGACGCAGGTTGCTACCTGGCGTGAAGAGGCTTTCTCCACCGCTTTTTCTTTTCCTGACATCAAAAAACAAAGCGCCGAAAAAATTATCCGACATGCCATCACAGAAGGTCGCTCCACACTCTACGAAACAGAAGTCTGGGATATTCTTACTGCCTACGGCTTTGTTTTTCCAAAACGAGCTCCTGTTGCCACCAGAGAAGACGCTCTCGAAGCTGCCAAGGATTTTCCTGGTGAGATTGCTCTCAAGATTGTTTCTCCCGACATCACACACAAGTCCGATGCTGGTGGCGTCCTGCTCCACGTCGCCAAAGAAGAGGCTGACCAAAAATTTGATGAACTCATGGCTCGCGTCAAAGAGCGCGTTCCAGAAGCAACGCTTGAAGGAGCTCTCATGGTGGAAATGGCCGAGACTGGAGGACGCGAAATTATACTCGGTATGAAAAAGGAGCCGGGACTGGGAGCGCTTCTCATGGTCGGTCTTGGTGGTATTTTTGTCGAAACATTCAAAGATGTCGCTTTTCGTTTTGCCCCACTCACCGAGGAAGATGCTCGAGAAATGATTGCTGAATTACAGAGCCTCCCACTCCTCAAAGGAGCCCGTGGTGAAGCCGGTATCGATATGAACACCCTGGTTGCCGCCATAGGCCGGCTGTCGCTCCTTGTCGCTCACTTTCCAGAAATAGAAGAGCTCGATATCAATCCCCTCCTCACCTTTCCGGAGGCTGGCCGCTTCCGAGTCCTTGATGCCCGTATCAGACTTCAGGAAAAAGCGTAAAAGAAAAAAGCCATCGGAATCCCGATGGCTAGCAACTACCGACTCGTCAGGCGTAGATATCAGTCCTGACATACGAGGGGTTTATCCGCTCGAAATACCCTTTCGAAAACGCGGCCACCACCTGCATGGCTTCATCTGCTGTTTCGGCCTCAAACCACTTCTCTTGAGGCATGTTGGCATCAAGCGGCCATGTGAAGCATCGGATGACGAAGCGGAAAAACTCCGGATGAGCCGCTTCCTCATGATCCACGGCCACTGTGCAGCGCGCCAGAATGGCAAAGTTCTTCTTTGGCGGCTTGGCCGAAAAATACGGTTGGAGCTCCTTCCCAAGACGCCACATGAGCGCCTTGGCCTTCACCGGACTAGTGTGAGACGGCATGACCAGCTCAACCGGGACAAGAGTTGACTGCCACTCTTTGGCAGGGAAGAACAGTTTTCCAAACTCCCCCTCATGAGCCGAAGCAGCACCGAAAAACAGCGCGCCCAAAAGAGCCAAAACAATACGTAGCACGATTCTCTCCTCAACGATTACTTCACTCCGCCACCGAAAGTCACTTCCGGTGGAACAAAAACAAAGCGGGTCTGTTTAGATCCCGCCCCATTTTAGAAACTTTATCAGCCTCGTGTCAAACCACGATGATTTTACCACCGGATGATGGTCATATTTTTTCTTGAGGGCTGCGTAGGTTTTTTCCAAACCGACTTCCAGACTGGTGATAGGATAAAATCCAAATTCCTCGCTGGCACGACTGATATCGAGCACGATTTTTTGCACATCAAAGGGACGTTTTTCCAAACGTCGGATACGTGGCATCGACTGAGTTGTTTTTGACAACATGAGCACCAGCTCAAAGAGCGCTATTCCTCGACCGCTCCCAATATTGTACGTTGAGTTTCGATGTTTTTCGGCAAAGTTTTCTGCCATAAAACTTGTCACGTCCTTGACGTAGACATAATCACGGACAGTGTTGCCGTAGAGATCAAGCACTTCATTCTTCATCATGTGCTTCATGAAAATAGGGATAGCACCCTGAATACCGTTTGGATCCTGACGCTCACCGTAGGGATTGGCGATTCGATAGATAACAAACTGAAGGCCGTACTGGCGACGATAGAAATGCAAATGTTCTTCGATAGCAAGTTTTGTCACAGCGTACGGAGACATCGGACGAGCCTGTGTCGTTTCACTCGCCACTTCCTCCAGGGTATTGCCATAGACGGCACCACCAGAAGAAGGATAAATAACTTTTTCTACTCCCTCCTTGACACACAAGTCAAGTAACTGGAGCGTTCCCTCCAAATTGAGCTTGATTTCTCGCTGCGGATCATTGGCTGTCGAAGCCGGAGTACTCAAGGAAACAAAGTGAAAGACATACTGAACACCCTTGAGCGCTCGCGCCAAGTGTCGCTTATTCAAAAAGTCCCCTTTTTGAAATTCTATTTTTCCCTTGAGATGCTGGAGGTTTTTGATACGGCCTTTATGGAAACGATCAAAAACTCGCACGTCATAGCCGCGTGCCAAGAGATCATCTATCAGGTGACTGCCCAAAAAGCCGTCCCCGCCGAGTACCAGACATTTCTTTCCCATAGGAAAAGACCCATTAACAGTTAACGGGGAATCATACACTATTTTAGTATTTTTGTCAATACTTACTTTTTGGCTTGAATAAGGGAAGAATAGAGGGCCATCAGTGCCTCCATGTAGGTATTTTGATCCAATGAGAGCACACTGTTCCGGGCGTGTTCTTGCAGTTGTTCCAGGGGCAACCGAGCCAATGTTCGTATTTTTTCTGCCAAATCAAGCGCATCACCGGGTGTAAACAAAAAACCATTCTGTCCATCCTGCACGCGCTCAGGCAGACTGCCCACCCGAGCAGCAATCACCGGCGTGCCGGAAGCAAGAGTCTCTAAAAGCGCATACGGTGTGTTTTCATACCATTCGGATGGCACCACGACTGCCCGAGCTGGCAAAAGAAGCTGCTGCAAGTCCTCGCCATACACCGGACCATGAAAGACTACTCTATCCTCCAGGTGGAGCTCTGCCGTCAACTTCTTCAGATGTTCCTCCTCCGGACCAAAACCAACGATTGATAATGTCTCTCCGTCGTGTAACTGAGCAAAGGCACGAAGCAGTGTTGAGAGTCCCTTCTCAGCTGACAGACGACCGAAATAGAGGAAGTTTTTTCCTGTTTTTTTCGGTAGTGGCATCGTCGTATCAGGCAAAGGTACGAGTGGCTGTGGCAGCAACTGTATTGGATACGGAAACCCTAACCGTGTATAGGTATCTATCAAAAACTGACTGAGTCCGATATAGGCATCCACTTTTCCATAGGTACCCAAGCTGTCATGCAGCCATTTTTCTATGGCACACACCAGACTCTTTGCATACGAATCCTTGACACAGCGATCTACCAAACAACGGAATGGAGAGGCGTGCTCCCAAATCTTCCCTCGCACAAACAAACTGTAATTCGGCGAAGCGAGCTTGTAATCGCAGAGCGTCATCACTATCGGCACCTTCTTTTTTTTCAGCGCCCAGATAATGGATGGTGACAGCTGATGATAGGTCACAAACAGGTGCGCCACGTCAGGCTGAAATTCGTCAATCAGCGCCTCAAGCTGCTTTTTGGCCTGGGGATTCCAAATAATATTACGGGCTACTCGCAGTTTTTCCCACCATGAAAGCTGATTAGCTTCCTCGTAGTCTACCTGATCAACAAAGTACCTCTCCCAAGTGGTAGGCTCATTTTTGGGATGCTTCATGGCAAAAAAAGCCACTTCATGTCCAGCAGAAAGGAGGAGTTTAGCTGTATCAAAATACAAACGCTGCGGTCCCGCATACTGGCGATGATACTTGTCGATAAGAAGCACGCGCATATTTTGACTTTTTGGCTTTATAGTGGCATTATACAATAAAATAACCAGGGGTACAATATCATGTCCGTCATCGAAAAAATTGCCTATGGCATCTCGGCGCGCAGTCGAAAAAAGAAATTTACGCAATTCCTCACACTCCTTGATCCGCAGCCCGAACACACGCTCATTGATGTCGGCGTCAACACAACCGAATATTCCGACACGGATAACTATCTGGAGAAGTTTTACTCTTTCCCTGAAAAAATAACTGCTCTCGGGCAAGGGGACTTCACTCTGTTCCGTGAACGATATCCGGCCGTAACCGCCACAGAAGGCGATGGACGCGCCCTGCCCTTCCCGGACGACATGTTCGATATCGCCTACTCAAACGCTGTCATCGAGCACGTCGGGGGTCTTGCTGACCAGCGACAGTTTCTGGCTGAACTGTTCCGTGTTAGTCGTCATGGCTACCTTACCACTCCCAACAAATACTTCCCCATCGAACTCCATACCCGCCTGCCCCTCCTCCATCTCCTTCTTCCCAAAATATATTTTGACCTTTTTATCACCAAAATCGGCAAAGGCTGGGCTGCTGGAAACTATATGTCCCTCCTCGGAGAAAATGACCTGAGACAGCTTTTAGCCGAGGTTGGTATAAGTGACTATTCTCTCATCAAAAACCGTTTCTGGGGGCTTCCAATGACCTTTACGGTCATCTGGCACAAGTATCCCGAAACCAAAACCGACCACTCATCATGAGTCAGCTTATGGGCGACAATACACTCAAAAACCCCGCTCTCTGGATTTTTCTTGGTGCCCTGGTAGCAATAGGATTGGCTGGTGCTTTTTTGCTTCACTTTTCACCATTTCTCCCCTTTTTGCTGGCAGCCGGCATCCTCTCCATCATCCTCCTCTTTCGCGCTCCGCTCCTCCTCCTCTTTGGTCTCATTATCGTCCGCATGTCACTTGACTATTCGTCCCAGTACTTCAGTGTTTCCTTCTACAATATAACTCTTTCTCTTTCTCAACTCCTTGGTGTAAGTATCGCACTCCTTGGTGTCATGATACTCATCCTCAAACGCCGACTCCTCCTTAGCTACCCACTCCTCACCCCCTTTCTCCTCCTGTTTCTTTGGGGCGGACTGACGCTCTTTTATTCCCTCTATCCAAAAACAACCCTCCAAGAACTCCTGCGCATCTTCGATCTCTTTGCACTGGGCTTTCTTGCCTATGCGACCATTCGCGAAACAAAGGACTTCAAACACCTGCTCCATGCCTTTTTTGTATCGAGCATTCTCCCGATACTTTTTGGTCTCTACCAATATTTTTTTCACATCGGCTTGGTCGACGAAAACGTTTCCCTTCTTCGCATCTTTGGCACCTTCAGTCATCCAAACGTCTACTCGCTTTATCTCTTTGCACTGGTTGTTTTTGGTGGTCTGTATCTGCTTCTTTTTGCTGAAAATGGTATCAAACGCCTTATCATGCTTTCCGTGCTCGCTATTTTTTCAGCCATGCTTCTCCTTACCTTTGCCCGTGTTGCCTGGGTAGCGCTCTTTCTTTTCGTTTTCCTTTTGGCCCTGTTTCGTTTCCGACTCCTTCTCTTCCCGCTCTTTCTCTTTCCGCTCATCCTTTTTGCTTTTTCACCCTCCTTTGAAGCACGTGTACTCGAAAGCTTTCATCCCGATCCAGACAGTTCACTTGTCTGGCGTACAACTCTCTGGCACGATGTCATCCGCTACTCCATCCAGGAAGAAAGAACGCTCCTTGGCTCGGGTATGGATACCTTTCCACGGGTGTCTGAAAGTATTCGTGGCACCAATCATGGTCCCAACGATCCACACAATGATTTCGTCAAATTTTTCATCGAGGGAGGCTTCGTGGGACTCGGTGTCTTCCTTGCCTACCTCATTCTCCTCGGGCGCCTCATGCTCCGTCAGTATCGCGCCAGCCGCAAAGGCAGCGCCCTCCGTCTCGCCTACGGCATACTCTTCATTTTTTTCCTCACTCTCGAGCTCTCCGCTCTCACTGACAATATTTTCAAAAACACGCCCGTCCAATGGCTCTTCTTTACCGCCTTTGGCGCGCTCCTCGCACTCTCAGAAAAGAAATAGTGTCTTCTCAATAAAAAGGTATTTTGGGTATAAAAAAAGGGGTTTCGTAGCATTGCTCGATGAGCATAGCTTCGAAACCCCTGTTGGGAGCCGCGTTCAGTGAACGCGGGTCTTGTCGCCGGCTGGCCGACCTACTTCCTGGCCGTCACTGCCGTGAACCTGGTGTAGTTCACGGCGTATTCGCTGGCCTGGGCTTCCGTGGGCGCCGAGATCTTGCCGGTGGCATCGACACAGAGCACCGTGACCATGTCGGTCTCGCCGCTCGCGCGCTTGACCAAGCGGTTGGTCGGACCATCCGGGTGCGAGACCCAGATGCCCTTGACCACGGCACCGTCCTTGACCACGAGCGGCGTGATGCCGAAGCAGGCACCGCCGTTGCCCCAGTCACTGACCTTGATGGGCAGGATCATGTCGGCCGCGAGCGGCGCGCATTTCACCTTGGTCTTGTCGACCGTTCCGGAGACCACAGCCCACCCGCCACGCCCGACCCCGGACAGGCACACCTCGGTGCCGGCGAGTTCACCGCGTTCCTTGATCGCCAACGTGTCGACGATCCAGACGTTGCCCTTGCCGGACACGTCCTTCTGCGGCTTGACGCCCTCGATCTTCGGGTCGGAGTTCAGGTACACCAGCTTGAAGCCGGCGAACGAGAGATCGGCCTGGCCGGGCGCCGTGTTGTTGATGTTCATCTTGGTGCCATCGGCACCGCCAGAAACATTGACCGAGAACTGCGCCATGGCCGCAGAAGCGACCGTCAGTGCCGCGAGTGCGGTGAGAATCTTCTTGAAAAAGGACATGGTGTGCTCCTGCACGTGTGGTTGGGTGATGAGATGTGCCTAACACATCGACCCAACCGAGGTTGGGATGTTAAGGCACATTCGAAAACCGTTCAACAGTCACCTCAAAGCGAGATATCCACTGAACGATTCAATATACACCCTTTTTTATCTTTTGTCAATAGGATAAAATACCTTTATTTAAGCCATATTTAGTATAAAAATGATCAAGGGCAGGTCGTTCGTTTGAACTTCCTGCCCCGATTGTAACAGTTCTCTTGCGTGTCATTTACCATGAGCCTGTACGTCGAGCGTACACTTTTTATAAGATCTTCCATCGAGGGAATATCTTTCGACTCTCTTAATGAGTCTGACTTTCATGAATGCGTTTCACGCGGTGTGTTCAGTTAGTTGGTTGGTTGGATTGGCCGTGTCGGAACCATGAACGTGCCGTCCTCTTGGAACGTCACTCCAGTTTCCTTCACGATTTGCCGCAGGCGATACTCGCTTCGGACGACTTGCGTGCCCTTGACGATATCGCACCACCAGCCCCAGCCCAGAGCCTCACCACTGTTCATGAGATCGAGGTCGACACCGACACCGACACCACAAACGCGATAAGGGTCCGAAATGCCAATACGGAAATTCATGCTCTCCGCCACCGGGCTTTCACGGAAGTACCCTACACGCGCCCAAAGAGTGAACGACTCGAAGTCATACACATCCTGATGCACGCCCAGGCTCAGGTAGGACCCGAACCGAGAGAGCTCCTTGATGTCTGCGATGGACTGCCCAAAGTTGGAGTGGCCGGCCTTGACGGATGTGGGGAGCCCCCACATTCCGAAGAGACGCGTTTCCGGAAGCAGCTTTTCGCCACGATCACGGCGCTGTCCCAGGTTCAGGCTCACTGCCGGACCGATGATGTCAATGGTCCGACTGCTCTGGTACTGGGCTTGGCTGAAGTTTTCGTGAATACGCCCCAGAAGAAGCTTACCCTCGAGATTCCAACCATTGTCCGCGATGTACTCATATCCCGGACCAAACGCCAGCATGCGACCCTGAAACTTTCCGGAGCCGAAGTTCACATGACCATTCCACCAAGAACCCTGGAAGCCGAAGCCGAGACCATGAGTGCCCCCCTCACCTCGCCACGTGCAGTACAGCGCTGCAGCGAGATTCGAAGAATCAGCGTCATTGCCATCGTGCTCGGGTTCGTGCTCCTGACCCAGATACATCTTGGGGTCCAGGAGGCACGAAGACTTCTCTTCTTCCGGTTGTGGAAGCACAGGTTGCAGTTCCGACGCCGGTGGTTCGTCTGCCAATGCCGGAGGTGTTGCCGCTACCGGTGGTTCGGCGGGTGTTCCAGCGGGTGGGGTCACTTCATCAGGAGGCTCTGCAACTGGCGGAAGCGGCTTACCCACAACCCAGTTATTGCAGTTACGCACCCAATGAAGGACGCGGCCACTCTTCAACACATACGTACGTGCCAAAACGACCACATCCTTCTGCCAGGCACCGAGGACATTGCGCTCGAAAGCGACTTGCCCAGCCCTGCAGAATGCCACTGCTTCAAAACGGTCACCCGGTTGGAAGTAGGTGTTGCGATGTTGCTGGGACGAAACCATCTGACGAAGTTCGGATTGTTCCTCGTCCGTCAGACCGATTTTCTGCCAAGCCTCGTCGTTGATCAACCCCTCTTCTCGCTTACCGCAGCCGTAGAGCGGCGCACCTCCGACCTTGACCCAGCGGAACACGCCAGACTTGGTCGATGCCGTCGTTGCAGGGGCAGAGACGTTCTTGCGAACTATCTTGTTGCCGCTGACATTTGGCGGCAACTGTAGCCACTGCCCAGCCTTGATGTCGTGGCAGTTCTTGATACGTTCGAGCTCGACATTGAGCTCGCACACACTGACAGCCGCCGTCTTGCCAAAACGAGCCGACAACGTGTCGCCAAGCTTGACTTGATAGAACTCGAGTCGATCTGCTGCGTGTGCGCCGTGTGCTCCGAGGAGCACAGCGACACAGAAAGTAATCAGCCATTTCATGGCATTCTCCTTGTGTTACTGACTACCTCGAAGGCAATCCTCTTGGTTGGCCACGGAAATATTCCGAACCACCGAAAGGGCTACTCCGAACATGATCATCCCCGGCGAAATCGCAAGCGATCCGCATGAAATAATTTTGTCCGAAGCCGTCTCGAGGCTCGTGAACTGTGACAGAATGATGTCCGTATCTGGTCGTCCAGAGTACGAAACACCGCGAATGGTGAAGTGGTTAGGAAACGTCTCCATCAGATCCCGAAAGACCGTATGGGAACGCTTGATGACCACTGTTTGCCGAAGAGGTGATGGATGCTCGACAAAGAAGCCCGGGGGCAACTGGCCGATATCCTGTCCTGTCTCAAGCACTACTTGCTCCTTCTGGGTCGTCATAAGCCACGAGGCATCTGACGCCAGAATGACAAACTGGTAACGCTTGAGCTCTTCAGCACGGTCCGATGGTAGCAGGATGAACAACGCCCTTGCCTTAGCCGTGACTACCGCATCGAATTGTTCGACGAAGCGTCCGTCATCGGTATAAGCCGCTGCCCGCAACACCACCCTCTCGAGCGGCTTGTGAAGCAATCGGCCATCGGGGAGTTTGATCGTATACGTGCGCCCCTTGTCCACGAGCTCTTCCTTCCATGCGGTCGGAAGCCACTCTGGCAAGTTGACGACCGCTACGGCCATCTCATCCAATGTTCGCAGATCGCCCATCACCGTCACGTTATGCCACGGTTCCTGACGTATCTGCAACACCTGCGACGCCTTCGATTGAACCTCGAAGCCGGCGTCTTTCTTCATGCTCGCGCACCCCGTGAGGAGTGCCAGCACGATCATACCAATGATACGCAACATGGATATCTCCTTGTGAGTTGCACGAGAACTAACTAACTAAACTTGGATTGTTAAACTACTTGAATCGAAACAATCCTAGGAAGAAAGCGGGACGGACGATAACGCCCTACCGCTCTCTTCCCAGGAACCGAGCCTAGCTCAGTATGGGAGATGGCTTTACACCATCGTGTCATTCAAAGGAACTGTCTCATTTCTTCCATAAGATTTGTAATGAGATTCATATTTGACGACGATAAAGAAGGCGCTCACAAAGAGACCGGCCAAAAAGGCAGCCAGCACCACTTTCAGCACCTTGGCCATACTGGGACTCTGTTCCAAGATCGGACCGGAGAGCACGCGAATTTCAACGCTTTTCTCATCACCACCACGGAACAGACTGTTTTTTTCTGTCAGTACTTGCGCAATCCCTTCCATGACACGAGCGATGTCACGCTCACGTTCACCACGAACAGTCACACTCAAGATGCCGAGCTCCAGATTTTTCTCCACGACTACCATTTTTCCCCAAGCAGCGAGACGCTGTTGTTTGTCGAAGGGTAGGAATTCTTTGTTGACTTTTCCGGTCTCGATGAGGGCATCAAGAAAGCGTTCACTGTACACCGCTTCGCTCAACACCTTACTCAAATATTCGGACGATTTGAACAAGGAATAAAAATCCTGATTGGAGGCATTGGCCTGCACCACCAAGAAATCCATTTTTGTCTGAAAGGGCTTCTCAGTCATCATAAGACCGAAAAAAGCCAAGCCACCAAAAACAATCCCACACAGGATGAGGGTACCAATTTTCGACCGCAAGAGAGCAAAAAGTTGCTGATTTCCCATAGATATTGATACTATTTATAGACCTTATATCTTACCAAAAAATAAGCATCTTGTCAATAGGGGTGTCGCACGAAAAAAGCCCTCCCTGCCAGAGGCAAAATAAGGGCTCTTTCAAGGCTTTTTTGTCGTTTTCTACTGAAACATGCGCGTCATCTTCTCCAAAAGCTGGAACTGTGAGAAATCCCGCAGTGTTACGACGAGCATGAGGAGCAGAAGGAGAATAAATCCCACCTGATGAATCATTCCCTCTACTCGGCGACTGACCGGACTCCCCTTTAGTTTCTCAATGAGAATAAAGAGGATGCGCCCACCATCAAGAGCCGGGATTGGGAGAATATTGATGATACCGAGATTGATAGACAAAAGAGCAGCAAACTGAAGAAGGTACGGCAATCCAAGGTCGCTCATCTGCTTGGTCAGATACACGATACCGACCGGACCCGTGACATCAAGCGGGGTCTTCTCGGCGCCAAAGAGCGAGGCAATCATTTTGCCAAAGGCGTCAAAAATAGCCATCGTAATATTGTACGTAGTGATTGCTCCGCGATAGAAAGCCTCATACCACGGGTAGGAGACAATGGCTGTTTCGGAAAAAGAAATACCAAGCGCCCCTTCATTGGCCACCGTCTCCGTACGAGGTGTCCCAGAAACAGTGACGGCCTTTCCAAAGCGATCCACTTCAATTTTCACTACCTGCCCCTTGTTTTCAGCAATGACATCAGAGACACGTTTCAAGTCCTTCATCTCTTCCCCGTTGATAGTAAGGATAGCGTCTCCCATCTTGAGTCCCATGGCTTCGGCCGGCGTTCCCTGTCCAACGCTCAAAATCTGAATTCTGGCATCCGGGTACTTGCCGTGTTCGCTTGGGTCTATCGGCTGTGGCAACCCCAGCATAAGGACAACAGAAATAAGGAGCCAAGCTAAGACAAAGTTCATGGCCACTCCAGCGGCCAACACCTTGATGCGTATCCAAGCAGATTTGCCCGCAAAACTGTCCGGCTCTTGTGCGCTGCGACCATCTTCTCCTGCTATCTTGACGAAGCCCCCGAGCGGAATCCAGTTGAGAGAATACACCGTCCGTCCTTCTGGCACATCTGTGTTGCCCCATACCAATCGGTACTTGCCTGTGGCAGGATCCTGCACCACCCCAAACAAACGTGGTGGAAACCCAAAACCAAATTCATCTACCCGGATACCGTTCCGTCGTGCCACCACGAAATGCCCCAACTCATGCACAAACACGAGCAACCCAAGCAAAATAACAAATGTAAGAATGGTGATCATAGTTTCTTTTAAACGGTCATGACTTCTTCCTCTTTTTTCTTACGAATGGTCTCTAATTTTTGATTGTATTCATCTACCACTTTTTGCAACTCATCTTTCCCGGTAAACTTGTCATCTTCTGAAATATCGCCTGATTTCTCAAATTCCTGGATATCCTTCCAGATTTCTTCGCGGATGTTGCGAACGGCAATACGAGCCTCTTCTGCTCGCTGATTGAGAGACTTTACCAGGTTCTTCCGGGTCTCTTCGGTCAGTGCCGGCAACGTAATCCGCAGCGCCACTCCGTCGTTACCGGGATTCAATCCCAAATCAGACTCACGGATAGCGGCTTCGATCAGCACCAGACTCCCCTTGTCCCAAGGAGAAATGAGTATCTGACGAGCCTCCGGTATACTGATACTCGCAATCTGACGCAGTGGTGTCCTGGTACCATAGTAGTCAACCGACAAATTCTCTACCAGGCCCGGATGCGCGCGACCCGTTCGAATTTTGGCCGTCTCATCGAGAAAGTGTTCGACAGCGCTCTCAAAATTTGGCTTCTTGTCATCAATCAATTCTTGAATCATACTCGTTTCATTCTTATTAGTATCTTAGTATTTTCGCAGGGTCATATAGATAACGCTTGGGTCTTCGGGGTTATAGGCCAGGACAGAAACACCGCGATTGATAAAGAGGTCAGACACCGCCCACGTAGCACCACCATTCTTCGACTTGTAGAAAGCACTTCCAGCAGCAAAAATCATCTCTTCGGGGTCTCGGGGGTTGATCGCCAACGCTCGGACAGGAAACTTTTCAGCACTTTCAATAATATTGATCTTATTCCAACTGACTCCAAAATCATTACTCCGGTACAGCCCTCCATTTTTGCTCCCATAGACCCGTCCGGAAACAAGCGGGTCAGCCGTCAAAGAAAGAAGTGCATCTGGCATTTTGACTGCTGAAGAAGAATCTGCCGATTTGCTCCGATCCTGCCAATTTGCCCCGCCATCAGCAGAAAAATACACCTTACTGCTGATACTGAGTGCATAGAGAGACAACGGCTGTGCGGCATCAAACACGATGTCGGTAATGGGCCCCTCAAGCGCCCCTCCGATATTTCTCCAGGTCTCTCCACTGTCGACACTCTTCACTACCGTACCGGCACTTGTCCCGGCAAACAACACATTCATATCGCGCGGGTGTTGCGCCAAAATAGTGATTACCACCTGATCCCCCGGCTCCGTATACACCGCTCGCCAGTTCTCTCCTCCATCATCCGTACGAAATATCTTGCCCAGCCCATTCAAAGAGCCCGAGGCAAACATACGTTCATCCGGAGCGATTTTATCCAGAATGAAGCTGTAGATTTTTTTTGGGGGAAAAACAATCTGCTCCCAAAACTCTCCTCCATCAATTGTTTTGAAAATTCCGTGATCAATCGTCCCGATATAGATGATGTTGCGATCTTGCGGATGGAAAGACAAGGAGAGGACATCAGCCTTTGAGATAGTCTGTGTCTCATCAACTTGTGATTTGACTTCGAAGGTCTGCCCACCATCAGCGCTCTTCCATACACTGCCAGGCTGCACTTTTTGACCAAAGGGCCCTTCAGACGATGTGTCGCTCCCAGGAACCGGTACAGCAAAGGGTAATGTCACTGTACACCCCGACAAAACAAACGCCGCTGCGACAAGAACGAGTGATTTTTTGAACATAATTTTGGTTGTTTCCTTGGGGGAATTATAGCAGAAAAACCCAGTTTGAGGAAAGAAAAAATACCTCAAGAATTGACGAAAAGTCACAAATTCATTAGACTAAACACTGTTACTTGGAAAGTATGGGTGCATACTCCCTCCCAAGGCAGGCAGGCAGTCGGTACCTCCTTCGGACGAGTGATGTAGCTCGTTTGCTGGATAGTATAAGAAAGTTTTCGTAGACATTTGGGTGCGTAGCTCAGTCGGTAGAGCAGTGGCCTTTTAAGCCAACGGTCGAGGGTTCGATTCCCCCCGCACCCACAAATCAAAAAAGACCCTTTTTCAGGGTCTTTTTATTTTTCCTAGACTACTACACCTTCGGTCGAATCACGTCCTTTCCAACGAATGGACGCAGGACTTCTGGAATAACAACAGAACCATCCTCTTGCTGATAGTTTTCAAGAATAGATACAAATATGCGCGGGCTTGGCAAAGCAGTATTGTTGAGCATATAGACATGTTTCCGCTCGCCTGATGCATCTTTGTACTTTACATCAAGTCGTCTTGACTGCCAGTCGAGAAAATTACTGGCCGAACCAGTCTCGCCATAGCGATTCATCCCTGGCATCCATGCCTCAAGATCAAATGCCCGATACTTACCCGCACTCATATCGCCACTGCAAATCTGAATTTTTCGATAGGGCAACCCTAACTCACGGTGCATTTCTTCTGATACGGCTATCATCTCATCTTGCAGTTTATCGGCTGCTTCAATATTAGCTTCGGCCAGTACCACCTGCTCCACTTTCATAAATTCATGCACACGGTACATGCCCTTCGTGTCCTTACCGTAGCTGCCGATTTCACTTCTATAGCACTGACTGTATCCCGCGAGCCGAATCGGCAGAGTAGTCACATCCAATACTTCCCCAGAATAATAGGCAAGAAGTGACGGCTCAGCCGTCCCCACGAGAAATTTTGATTCTTTTGATAAGCTCCCATCAGCTTCTTTGTCCGATGTCGCCACCTGATAGATTTCATCAACGCTGCCATCATATTCCACCCCCTTGAAATAACCACTGCCAAACAATGGGAAACTCTTCACGAGCGTCGGTGGAATCATTGGCGTATAGCCCTTGCTTACGAGCTTTTGCACGGCGTACAGCATCAACCCCATAACAAGCAGCATCCCTTCATTTTTCAGGTAATAGCCACGATAGCCGGATACTTTGGTACCACGTTCCAAATCAAGAATATCGAGCATCTTCCCGAGTTCCATATGCGTGCGTGGCGCAAATGTGAAGACACGCTTTTCCCCTTTTACTTCTACCACCACATTCTCTGCATCACTTTTACCTCGCGGTGTATCAGGAGAAATAATATTTGGAACCTGTGCCATCAGTATCGCCCATTCCTCTTTGACCTTAGAAAAAAGCGGTTCGAGCTGATCGGTTTTTTGTTTGATCTCTTTGCCCTTGGCGATAATTTCCGCCCGCTCTTCGTCCGTCTTCGCCTGACGGATCAGTTCATTGATGTCGTTTTTGAGCGACTTCAATTCCTCCATCTCCTGAAGTAATGCAATTCTTTCGGTATCTTTGGCAAGCAAAGCATCGATATCGATTGACAAGTTCTTAGCTACCACTGCCTCTTTAACGGCATCGGCATTATTTCGGATGAATTGAATATCGAGCATAAGAGAATAACTTGAAGCTTTTTAGATTTCTAAAACTTCTGGTGGACGACACTGGATTCGAACCAGTGACCCCAGCAATGTGAATGCTGTGCTCTAACCAACTGAGCTAGTCGTCCGAGATTTATTCCTTCCCTTTCATCGGCGGAAAAATCACCGTCTCGCGAATGGAACGATTCATGAGGATAGCAAACAACCGCTCGCTCATGCCAAATCCACACGCGGGTGGTAAACCATACTCAAGCGCCTGAATAAAATCCTCATCGAGCATCATCCCTTCCTTGTCTCCGGCCGCTCGCAGACTCATCTGCTCCTCAAACCGTGCCCGCTGATCGATTGGGTCATTCAATTCCGCAAAACCGTTCCCAAGCTCACTCTTGCCGGCAATGGGCTGAAAACGAAGGGTGCGACGAGGATTAGCAGGGTCCACCTTAGCCAGTGGCGATACTTCGAGCGGATGTCCCACCAAAAAGCACGGCTGGAGCAATTTCTGTCGTACCGTCTTTTTGTACAGGGTATCGATCATGCGACCCTTGCCGTAGTTTTTCTCATACTTAATATGAAGCTCATCAGCCTTGGCCTGCAGCGTCTCTACGGTCACTTCTTCCGAGAGGTCAATACCCGTTTCCTTTTTGAATTCCGTGAAATAGTCCACCCGAGGAAAAGCGCCCTTCCAGTCGATCGTGACACCTTCAAATTCTGTTTGCATAGTCTCACCCACGACAGCACGAACAATGTCTTTGTAGAGTCGCTCTACCAGTGCCATCCCCTGCTCCATATTCATGTACGCAGCGTAAAACTCCATATGGTCAAATTCTTGCAGGTGCTCCCGATCGATACCTTCATTGCGAAACACGCGGCCGATTTCAAAGACGCGCTCATACCCACCGACGAGGAGACGCTTCAAAGCGAGCTCGAGGGAAATGCGAAGATAAAAATCAGCATCCAGGGCATTGTGGTGCGTGACAAACGGTTCGGCCTCAGCTCCACCGGGAATATGCTCGAGTACCGGTGTTTGCACCTCAAGAAAATGTTCTTCCGAAAGAATCCGACGCACGGTCTGCCAAAAAGCATTCTTTTTCACAAACAGGTCACGTGTTTCCTGGTTCATGAGGAGATCCAGATAGCGTCGGCGGAGCAACTCCTCCTCATCTTTCAATCCATAAAATTCCGTGGGGATAGGACGAAGCGATTTCGACAGCATCTGCCAGGTTTCTACCCGGATACTTTTTTCATCTTGCTTGGTCAAAAAAACCGTCCCGGTCACGGCTATGAAATCTCCCAGATCCACCGTTTCTTTGAACAATCGAAAGGATTCTTCCCCTGCTGTTTCCAACGAAAAAAATCCCTGAATTTTTCCACTGCCATCTTCAATATGACAAAAGGCAATCTTGCCCATCACCCGGAGTGATTTGACGCGCCCCACCACTGATACCATGGTTGTGCAACCATTGAGCGACTCAAAAGAGTCGAGCACCTCTTGCGCCCGATGGGTACGCACGACTGTATCAGGATACGCTGTCCCAAAAGTAGCTTTGATCTTTTCGAGCTTTTCCAGCTTGGTTGTCAGAATATCTTCACGCATATCGGTAATGAAATTTCGAAGTTCACCCACTTCATACATGACGTATTGTAGCTTCACTTAAAGCAAAAAGCAACCCGCCCGCAACGCTCTGCGTCACACTTTGGGCAGGGAGTAACGAAAACCCCTGGATATACCAGGGGTTGGAGAGCTTAGTTCACCGAAAGAATTTCGTATTTGACGGTAGCGGTCGGGGTAGTCACCTCGACTTTGTCCCCCTTGTTCTTACCAAGGAAAGCCTGTCCCAATGGCGACTCGTTGGAAATCTTGCCAGATGCCGGGTCAACCTCATTTGATCCGACAATTTCGAAATGAAACTCTTTGCCGTGCACTTTCACCGTAAGCTTTGATCCCATGCCGATGGCTGATGTCCCTCTTGGTTTGGCAGCCACGACAGAATCTTTGAGCATGCTTTCAAGTTCAGCAATGCGAGACTCGTTTTCGTTCTGATGGTTTTTGGCCTCGCTGTACTCGGCGTTTTCAGAGAGGTCACCCTGCTCTTTCGCTTCCTTGATAGCGTCCGCGATTTCATGACGAATCTTGGTCTTTCGTTCTTCCAGTTCCGTATTCAATTTTTTCAACCCTTCTTCCGTAAAAATCTTGGCCATAGCAATTGTGTTTAAAAGAAAATTCTTCCCATAAGGAAAGAATTGGATTTATATCTGAGTTTCTCAATAGTATCAAAAAAGGAGAAATTGTCAATGCGTCAATACATGGCTTGAATAAGGGAAATTATTGACTATTCTCCCGAGAAAAGTACCACTGATAGACATCTTTGGTGACCGGCACCGCATTGTATCCTTCTTCACCCTGTCCTTCTACCAGGACAATCATGGCAAGTTCTGGAGCCTCATACGGAGCAAAAGAAACAAACCAGCCGTGTGTCTTGTCTGCCGTACCAAACTGAGCCGTTCCGGTCTTGCCAGCCACAGCTACCGGCAGATCTTTGAGCGGCTGAGCAGTTCCCTCGGTCACGGTCTCACGCATCCCCTCTCTAACGATACGCAAAATATCCTGGCTGATAAAATCTTGTCGAATAATCTCCGATGGCACACTTGTCACCTTGCCATCAGCAGAACGAATTTGCGATACGATGTGTGGCCGATAGAGTGTACCGCCATTGGCAATAGCCACGATTGAATTGAGCACCTGGAGCGGTGTGGCTGTGACAAATCCCTGACCGATGGCCGCATGATAATCATCTCCGATATACCAACGTTCACCAATTTTTTTCTGTTTCCAGGCAGCATCAGGCAACAGACCATCCACTTCCCCATTCAGATCGATACCGGTTTCTGCTCCATACCCAAAGAGTTCTTCGTACCGTTTCATGCGATTCATACCCAATCCTTCAATCGATCCATATCCCCCACCGATCGAGTAAAAAAACACGTCACTCGAGACGGCGATCGCGCGCCTGATATCGGTAAAGCCATGAACCTTCCAGTCTCCGAAAAAAAACTTCCCGATACTGATACCGCCACGACTCTCAATCTGCGTATGTTCATCCACAACTCCTTCTGCCAATGCCGCTGCTGCGAGTACCGGTTTGATAGTCGAACCAGGCGGGTACTCTCCTGCGACCACTCGATTGAACAGCGGTTCGGACGGGTCACTAATCAGTTTGCTATAATCCTCTCCGGAAATGCCTCCAGCAAAAAGATTATTATCGAAACTTGGCAAGCTGATGAGCGCGCGCACCGCTCCATTTCTTGGATCAATAGCCACGGCAGCAGCCCGTTTCAAATCATTTTTCTCCAAAATAGTCTGCAGACTGTCAAACATTTTTTTCTGCAAATCGGCATCGATATTGAGGATAAGATCCTGTCCCGGTGTCGGCTGTACCACTCCCAATTCTTTTTTTACCTTACCAAAGGCATCAACTTCGACACGCTTGAACCCGTGTACTCCCCGCAACACCGATTCATAGCTTTTTTCAAGACCCTGTTTTCCAATGGAGTCCGTGAATAAATAGTCCGGATGCGCTATCAACTCTTCCTTGCGAATCTTTCCCTCATACCCAAGCACGTGAGAAAAAATCAGACTGTCGGTGTAGCTGCGCTGAGTTGTCTTGTAGAGCGCCACGCCGGGAAGATCATGACTCCGACTCAGATACAGCAGCGTTTCCTCCTGCGTCATCCGTTCCTTGATAGGAATTGGCAGGGTTGATTTTTGATCTTTTTTTTCAAAAGATTCGTTCAAGACAGCTTCATCAAGTGTAAAGGTGGATCGTAGGACGGACTGGAGCGCCTCTCTGTCCTCCTGATTGACTGGCATATCAGCCGGAATAAGCACCATATCGACACTGGGCACGTTACGCACGAGTGGCTTTCCAAAAACATCATACATGATTCCCCGAGGCGCGGGGATTATGAGCGCCCGCAGACTATTCCGCAAGGCGACTGCCCGATAGTCCTCTCCTTTGATGACACTGAGATAAAATACCCGGCCACCCAAAACACCAAGGGTACCGAGCATGATAAACAAAAACAACAACGAGAGCGCCCGATTGAGTGGCCATTCCATTTTCACCGCGTCCTTTTCTGTCACCGTTAACACGGCATCATCAATTTCGATGCCACCTCGCTTGTGAAGAAATATTCCCTTGCGAATGAAAAGTCCCATATGTATTTTGAGTATTCTTCTTTTAATATCTCCTCCTACACATGCCCTACGAACATTTACCGGACATTCCGAAACTGTTTCTGATTCAAAAGTTCGAGATAGGATTCAAATCGTCCGATGCAAAAATACGTCACAACAAATAATGGCACAAAAAGAACGAGCGCAAAGAGCAAACTGTCTGTCGATGGCAAGGTAAGCAGCGTCGAGACGGATACCATCTTCCAAGATACCACAAAAGGAAAGAGGGCCTGGTAGAGCAGCGCTGCCCCATAGGCCAATAGGGCATACAACACCAGTCCCACTCCACGATGTTCGAGAAGAAGCCGCCTCAGCAAGAAACTCGTCACATAGGCAAAAAAGACCGCGTAGGGTGTGAGCCACGAGATTTCCCCTACTGTAAGAGCGTCAAAAAGCAACGTGAGAGGCACTGTCATAAACAGCGTACTCGGGAACCCTCGCACCAAGGAAAAAATAACCACGACACCCAAGAGAAACAACGGTGCCCGGAACCAAGGGAACAGAATATTAAAAAATGAAAACTGGAGGAAAACCAGGAGCAGGAGCAGGAAAATGCGGAGGAAAAATATCTTCATGGCGTCAGTGATTTGGTAATAACAAAAACATAACGAATCGTATCAAATCGCACGGGCGATACCACAGATGACCGCTGATAGAGATGATCAACGGACGAGTGAACATCCTGCAGGGTACCGACAGTCAGATTCTTCGGAAAATCACCACCCAGACCAGAGGTCACCAGATGATCACCGGCATGCAGAGGAGCGTCTTGCAACACCATATCGAGAACGATTCCCAGTCCATACTCCCCCTTCACAATACCCTGCGATTCCCCTTCCACCGTCACTCCGCTTACCAGACTCTCCGGATGAGAAAGGAGCATCACTCGTGCGCTCCCCGGAAAGACTTCTGTTACCCGCCCCACCAATACGCCGTCATAGACAATAACCGGCATTCCTCGCTCAACCCCATCCAGTGATCCCTGATCAATGGTCAGCCAACTCCCCAGACCAGCCGCATCGCGAGCCACCACTTCAGCCGCCTTGAGCTGAAAGGCTTCTCGTGGCAAAAGATTGAGCTCCTTTCTTAATTCATCGTTTTCCTGAGACACCGATTGCCACTTGGCGTTTTCTGCCAAGAGACGGATATTTTGAGCGGAAAGCTGTTCGTTCTCTCGCTTCAGACTGCCAATAGACCCCAAAAAAGAGGCCACGTCTCGAACTTCAAAAGCCACCGAAGAAAAAATACCCTGGACCGGCCAAGCAACCACCGTCAGCACCACTCTGAGCGGCTGAAAAATAAACCTCGGTTGCCACCATATAAGCAAAACAAGAACTATCACCACCATCAGTGCTCGAAAAAATTTTGTTTGTGTGAATTTTCGCCGAAATGCCATACATCAAAAAAATTCATCAACTCTACCCCAGGGGCTTATTGGGTTCTTCTTCAATCAAAACCTCTTTCAAATTTTCCATATCATCGAGCACAATACCTGTCCCTCGCACCACAGCCGTCAGTGGATCCTCCATCATGCGCACCGGAATACCTGTCTGATTGGCAATAAGCTTGTCCATACCACGAATCAAGCTGCCTCCTCCGGCCAAAATAATACCCCGCTGCATCACATCAGCCAGCAGCTCCGGTGGTGTTTCTTCAACAATCGTCTTGATGTTGTTCACGATAATCCGAATGGAACGCGAGAGGGCTTCTCGAATATGTTCGTCTGTGGCAATTACTTCCTTGGGCAGACCTGACACCAAGTCACGTCCTCGCAGTGGAAAGGTCAACCGCTCTCGCTGTGGATAGGCACTCCCGATAGCGATCTTGGCTTCTTCTGCTGTTCGTTCCCCGATCAAGATATTGAATTCATCACGACTGTAACGCACGATATCCTCATTCATTTCATCACCGGCAATGCGCAGACTCCGAGAGAGCACCACCCCACCGAGTGAGATCACTGCTATCTCTGTCGTCCCACCACCGATATCCACCACCATATTACCCGCCGCATCGATCACGGGCAGTCGCGCACCGATAGCGGCTGCCATCGGCTCATCGATCAAAAAAGCCTGTCGTGCGCCGGCATTCATGGCCGCTTCGATAACCGCGCGTTTTTCCACTTCAGTCACACCGGATGGGATACCAATCAGCACTCGAGGTCGACGAAGAAAAGAAAAACCATCCTGATTGACCTTGCTAATAAAATAGCGGAGCATCTGCTCGGTCACTTCGAAGTCACTGATGACGCCATCAACCAGCGGTCGAGTCGCCACAATATGCCCAGGAGTCTTCCCAACCATCTTCTTGGCCTCACGTCCAATAGCGAGAATCTGACCGGTGCGCTGGTTAATAGCCACCACTGAAGGCTCGTTTATCACGATACCCTTCCCGCGGACATAGACCAGTGTATTGGCTGTCCCCAAATCAATACCAATATCCTGAGACAAATGGCTAAAAAACCTTTCGATAAGGCCTTTTTGGATATTCTTGAGAAAGCGCTCAATACTCGACATAGGCAAAAAATTTCGGAAAAATACAAAAAGACGCTCAAAATCGGGACATCCCCCATTCTATCCCATCCTGAAGAATATTTCCAGTCCCTCTTGTACCACAAAATTAACCTCTGTGGCCCACTGCTTCCTCCGCTTTCTTTATTTGACTTTTTTCCTATTTTCTGCTATAATAGAAAGTTAACAGTGCCTTACCAACCAAGTACCATTAGCGCTCACCTGCGCAGAAAGGACATCATGAAATCAACCCCCTTCTGGAGGTCATACGAGGCGAAGTGGGGAATCGTTGCGATGGTTGGGCTGGCGATCTTCTTCATTGCCATCCTGGTCCGTTACACGCCCGATCTGGCGCCGACAACGAAAGACATCGCCCAGACAATAATTTTCATCGGCGGTGCGATTGTCTTTCTCGGGGTCATCAAGATGTACTACCCCCCGCGGGGACTCTACGAGGACTCGGATACCTGATATCCCACCACACACCCGCCGTACGCGTTTACGGCGGGGTCTTTTTTTTACAATGACTACGGCGTGAGTCGCTTCACATCGCGTGGGTACAGTATCGCCTCTTTGATAGAGGAGAGTCCGAGGAGTTTCTGAATGATACGCTCACTTCCAAGACCCCAGCCACCATGTGGTGGAGCACCATATTTGAAAATATCGAGATAGTCTTTGAATGATTCTGGGTCCAACCCTCGCTTCTCAATAATATCCCTCAATTGAGCATAGTCATGGACTCGCTGCGCACCAGAAGCAATTTCTACGCCACGAAAAACGAGATCATAGGACTCACAGAATTTCGGATTCTCAGGACTAGGCAAGCTATAGAATGCACGAGTTGCTGTCGGGTAATGGGTCAGAAAGACAAAGTCAGAGTTATACTTTTTCTTTACATACTCACCAATCATGCGTTCTCCCTCACTATCAATATCACCCTCTTCCAATTCCTTACCATATTCCGTCTTCAATATCTCAAAGGCCTCAGAAAGTCGAATCCGAGGAATAGCTACACGTTCTGGAATTGTCGCATCATAGAGAGCGAGTGATGACTGACAGGTTGCACCGATGTGCTCAAGTACAGAGTACATCGTCTTTTCAAGCATCTGCATCACATCCTCCATGCTTTCGATAAATCCCATTTCAGCATCAAGACCAGTGAACTCGGTCACATGACGAGTCGTATAGCTTGGTTCCGCTCGAAAAACAGAGCCGACCTCAAATACACGCTCAAATGCACTCATCCCTGCTTGCTTATAAAACTGTGGACTTTGTGCCAGGTACGCGTCACGATCAAAATACTTGATCTTGAAAAAGTTTGCTCCACCCTCTGTCGCTGATGAAAGAATTTTTGGAGTTTTAATTTCAATGAAGCCTTCGCTCCGCATGAAATCCGCATACCCATCGAGGAGGGCGCTATATATAGTAAAAATTGCCTGTACCTTCGGATTTCGAAGCGCCACTGTCCGATTATTGAGGAGTGTCTCGAGCTGCAGATTCATCTCCGGCTGCGAAACATCAATGGGTAATTCCTCGAGTGGCTTACTCAGTGTGGACAATGCCGTCACCTCAATTTCGATTTGATCAGTCGGGATTACCGGTGTCACTTGTCCTTTCTTGGCTGGACGCTCCTTCACAAGTCCAGTCACCGTAACCGCGTATTCAGACCGGACGTCCTTGGCAGACTCAATCACTTCAGACTTTTCTGGCGTAACGACCAGCTGTACGCGGCCACTTCGATCACGCAACTCAAAGAACACGAGCTTTCCATGATCTCGGCGCACGCTAATCCAACCATAAAGCATCACTTCCTTTCCGACAGACTCTACTGCCTCACTGATCAATGTTCGTTTCATACCATTCATTCTTAAAAATTCCGTTACTTCCCCTGAAAATAGTCATTCACCGCGTAGGTCAGTTCACTTGGGGTAATCTCGGTCTTGAGAAAAGCTTTGGTCACAATACCGGCTTCCGTCAGCGTTTTGACACTCTCATCTTCCAGTGATACTGAGGCTGAGAGCAAAAAAATAGGCACATTTTTCCCCTGCTCCTCCTCTTTCAGCTTGGCAATAAACTCCCGGCCATCCATATTGGGCATCATAACATCCGTAATAATGAGGTCAAAATTCCCGGCAAGCGCCGCCTCAAGACCTTTGGCACCATCACGCTCCGCCGTCACTTCGTATCCCTCATTACGAAGACGCTTACTGAACATCTCGACAAAGACCGCCTCGTCTTCGATGAGGAGAATTTTTTTGCCCAAGCTCACCTTTTCTTCTGGTGCTACGGATTCCGCTGCCAAATTTTTGTCCTGTTCCTTGAACTGACGGAGGAAGCGCTCAATTTCAGCCACCACTTCAGATGGAGAGAACTCCGTCTTTGAGATAAAGCCATTGGCTCCAAGTTTGAGTACCTGTTCCCGATCCTCGCTGCTGCTCAAATTGCTGAACACCACTATTTTCAAATTCTGGTCATATTCCTTGTTATGGCGCAGCTCACTCAGCACTTCTGTTCCGCTCATTTCCGGCAATACGAGATCAAGCAGGATAAGATCGAACTGTTGCTCTTTCACTTCTTTCAAAACAGCCTTACCGGAAGTGACGTTTATCAGCTCAAAACCGGATGATTCCAATTTTTTCTTATAGATTTCGGCGATAAAAGGATCGTCTTCCACCAGGAGAATCTTGGACATAAACAAAGGTATTATTGGATCACATTTACGATATCAGAAAAGCACGCTGGAATCAATCTATGCATTTTTGGAACGCACCGGAAGCTCCATTCGGAAACAAGAACCCTTACCCTTACCCTCTGACTGCACAGACAGCACTCCTCCGTGTGCATTGACGAAGTTTTTTCCGACATAGAGACCAAGGCCCGTACCGGAAACATCCAGCTTCATCGTTTCGGAACTCCGTGTGAATTTCTCAAACAACCGCTTGCTATCTTCCGGATCGACACCAATACCCGTATCCTGGACACTGACAGAAACAAAACCTTCTCTCCCTTCCACGCTCACCGAAACACTTCCTTCCTTGGTGTATTTGATAGCATTATCAATCAGATTCGAAACAACCTCGCGAATCTTGTTGGCATCAATCAATAATTTCGGCAGCGTCTTCTTGGGAAGATGAATCTTGAGCGAAAGTCCCTTCTCTTTGGCAATGATGGAAAACATATCCACGACATCAGCGACTATTGGCTCCAGTTGCGTTTCAGTAAAGTTGTACTGTACCCGACCAGACTCAATACGAGAAATACTGAGCAAGTCTTCCACCAGCTGCCCCATACGGTTATTGACGACATACACCTTGTTCAAAACATCCTGGAGCGTCAGCGTCACTTTGCCATACGAACCTTCGAGCACCAGAGAAACGTATCCTCTGATAGCAGTAATTGGGGTTCGCAACTGATGCGAAGCAATAGAGATAAACTCGCTCTTGGCCGCATCCAACCGCTTCAACTCCTGATTGGCTTCAGCTAGCTCCTGCGTCAATGTCTGAAGCTCTTCTTTGCGCTTTATTTCTTCTTCTACTGAACGAATGAGCATGTATCCAAATCCCATCGCTAGAAGAAGCGTAACGGAAACAAGTACAAGGCTGGCGGTATCCTTGAGAAAAAAGAATTGCGAACCAATGAGCAGTATGAGACCGATCACAAGAGCCTGAGCTCCAATCAAGCGAACATTAAAAGCCTGATACCGAACGATAAGTACCGTGAGCAATCCAAGAAACAATACCATCCCAAAAAGTCCGTACTGCTCATACTCCCAAGTATCAGTAATTGATGCGACAAAGGTTCCTCCAAAAAAGAGAGCAAGGAAAGAAAGAACGCCTAATGACAAGTAAAGAACTTCCAATTTCTTAGTACTGGCAGTTTTAATATACCGATGCACAAGATATACGAAAGTCCACAACAGAAAAGTTGCTTGAAGAATATAAAAATAGATATCCAACACTCCATCCTCGGCTTCGCAAAGCGAAAGATCAAATGTGGAAATGTTATATGTGGTAGGAAGGAGAACAAGATATGGCAACAATAGTACCATTGCTATAATTTTTACCTTCCAAGAAATGTCCTTCTTTTCCAAAAACACATACGAGAAGTACAGCGTGACCGCAGCAATGAGGATGGCGACAAAATTCATAATCGACCACGTCAACATAATCCTACGGCTATCAACATTGGTCCAATTTATCAGGTCAATCAAATTCCAGAGTGAAAACAAAAAGACCAACGCCAGCAACAGCTGCGCCTGAAGAGTCTTATTTTTTGAATATATAAGAAGCCCCACGATTACAGCAGAAAACACGGCTGGAAAGTGAGAATAGTAAAGGAGTTGCGGTGTCGAGCTAGAAAAAATCAGCGCAATTGGACTTGGAATGTCTGTACAAAACATAGATTCTTTTTAATGACTCTCTTCGATATCGTATTCACATTGTAACACAAGAAACATTTCTAACTTACGAGAAATATCCCAAGAGCAATAGTTGCGATGGCAAAAAATTTATGCCCCAATGCACTAAACTGCGCATTATACAAGGATTCATTTACCGAAAAACTACGAATAAACGTCCTTCCCAGAAGAATAATCATCAAACTAAAAAACATGACAAAAACAGGACTCAGACTTTCAATCGTGGCGACAAACGAAGCGGAAGAGCTAAGATCCAGTGCGCGTTGAGATGTTATCGTACCGATCAGAGCAAGGAGCTCTGCCAAAAAGAATATAAAGAAATATTTTTTTGTAAGAACAGTAATTTGAGAAAAACGATTCTTTAAACTTGTTTTATCAAATAAATTTATCACAAGAGCACCCAAGACCATGCCAAGAGCAAAGACAAGGTAACCATCAAAAAATCGAGTATCGGAAACTCTATAGGCATAATCCGCACAAACAAGGCTTGCAGATAAAAGAAGAGAGGCAGGGATAATATTCTTTAAAACATCCTTGATCTTCCATTCTCCCTCCTTTTCCTGGAATGAAAGATAAATAACTCCAAATAGAACAATAGCAATGCCGATATATTCTTTGACATGAAGACTTTCCCGAAAAAGGACCCAAGAAAGCACCAAGGTAAAGGGTACAGTGAGATTCCAAAAAATTTGTACGAGTGCCGCATCATTATTTTGAAAGAGACTCTTAAAATAAAAGAAGTTTGCAAATAAAAAGAGGCAGCCACCTAAAATGAACCACATCCATTGAGCATTCGGAAAATCAAATGATACTACTCCAAACAAAACGAGCGTCCAAGGGAGTAACGGAAAAAGACCGGAAATAATAGTGCCGTCATACTCGTCCCGATACACGTCATTCACAAAGTACACGTCTATCAAATTGACTAACGACCAAAGCATTGGTGCAATAAATGCAACGAGTAACCAGTTTTCGAACATAGAGTTATTGTTGCCTTAAATCCAATCCCATTTTTTTAGCAAATCCCTGCCTCTTTTTTCAAAATCAACACCTATATCTTCGCGATAGAACATTTTAGGGACATGGACCTTACTGATACGTTCGTATACTCGCTCCCGTGCCTGTTGCACTGTATCACCTACAGCGCCGACGTGCATCACGCATCCACGCTCACCTGCCACAGTATAGCCATGCTCATCCACTCGCTTTATTTCTTCCAAATAGTAATGCGACATTTCTTCGTCATTGAGACCATTAGAAAAGACAACCGGGAAGCCCGCTGAGCTCTCTGAGGATGGCTGAGTAAAATAGTAAGGGAAGGGAGGAACAGCAAGTGTTACTACAATTCCAATACCCGGTTTACAATCCAACTCGTAGGGCAAGCCATCAGCAAGTGCAGAAAGAAATTCCGTCCATGGTGAATTATGTAATTCAATTTGTAGAGCCGTTGCCGGATTTCCAAAACGTGCAGTAAATTCCAGCGGCCAAATCTCCTGTTCAGAAACAAAGCAACTCAAGTCTATATCCCCTCTAAAATCTATACTCACCAGGTATTCCTTCAATTTTCCCAGAGTTTCAGTAAAGAGCCTGGACTTCTCATTCTGCTCGTACCAAATAAGCGTGCCCATCTCAGGAGTCTTTGGTCCAATATCACCAGGAAACAAGCCTTTATGTTCAATATTTATTTCAATTGGACCAATCCAATCCTTTCCATTAAAGTATCTCCCGATTCCAATCTCAACGCCCTGAGTCTTCTTCTGTAAATTAATATTCTTGAAACCGAGGTCCGCATAGCGCTCCAGGAGCCCGAGAGTATCTCGATTTTCGCTTTTACTATCAGGAACGTAGCAATAGTGACTAATATGACCACCATTCTTTTTTACCACCCATAAGTCATGAATATTTTCCCGCACAAAAGCAATGGCTTCATTTGCTGTTTCAAAATTGTGGCATGGTAAAGTCTTGATACCACATTGGCGAAGTACTGATTGCCCAAATTCTCGATCCTCTTCTATCCTATCTCCAACCGCACTCCCACCAACGACTCTGTACCCTTCTTTTCGTAAACGATCCTGCTCTTCTCCGTAACCAACATCATCAAAAATAATCAAACCCTCCTTGCCAACCCATAATAATTCAGCCTTCCAATCAGTTGTTTTCTCGATAAGACCATCGAAAGCGTCTCTTAATTCAACAAGTTGAATAAATAACTTTACTTCATTGCCTTCATTTTTAAGTTTCAGTGCCAACTCAGCGGCCCCTAATTCCTCAGAAATAAATAGTACCCTCATAGCGACGTTTATTCTCCCATATTATCAGAATTCTCCTCCGTAAGGGGCAGTTCTTCTTCATCTTCAGATGTTTCCTTCATAAAATTATCAGGAGAACTACACGTCTCTCCCTCTGGAACATTCTCTGCAGTACAAAGTTCCTCCACACAGGAATCAATAGCTTCACAATTCACTTCAGGACACTCTTGGATATGAGGATCACATAGAATCAAATCACTCGCATGAACACTTTGAATTTTATAAAAAGTAGCCGTAGACTCCTCGTCACACTCCTCTAAACATGGTCGCTCAAAACAGATCTCGAACTCCGGATTACAGGAAACCTCTCCCTTTAGGGTATAGTCTCTTAAAATATAAAACTTTGAAAAAAGAGTCACTCCAACAAACGCTGAAAGTATCAAAAAAATCAAAAATATGAGCTTTGACTTTCTATCCATACAACAAAAAATGGCGAATTACTGTTTCGTCTCTATGAAAATAGTACCACAAATCTGCTATCAGGAAAAGAAAAAGCCTGTGTGGATTCTCACACAGGCATGGCGCCTGGATCAATATACCACGAGGGACATCGTGGCACAGTTGTCGCCCTCATTCGACTCACTGACCGCCCCCTGGTAGTCGACACAGCAGCGATAGGTGCGGGTTCCCTTGTCGCCGAGCTTGATATTGTCGTTCTGAACGTCTTCGGTCTTGGAACAGCCGGCACAAAGCTCGTATGCCTCCACCGTGTCGTTGTCTCGATACACGTCGGCATTGATGAAGTAGGCCAATCGGATAGCTGATGGCGATGGTCCACCGATGTTCGTGACCGTGCACCATGGATGTACCCGCGTGCCGGACCTGATTCTCGTACCCTCACGCAGTCCAAGAGCCGAAACGACAAAATTCGGACTTGGAATCACCACCTGCACCACCATGGAGAGACAGTTGTTGGTCTCATCCGTCTCCGTTTGGGTGCCCAGGTAGTCTGCACAACCTTTCAGAAGATAGTTGCCCGGAACACTCGGCACCCCGATGGGAACCTGCGTCTCCTCCCACTGGTCACGGCCCGGCGTCAACTCTGATGCGATACTCTCATCGTCGGCCACCTGAGTGCAGAAGATGGACGGCAAAGGACCACAAAAGCTGTAGTTGCTCCGAATAGTGGCGGTCGCCGAAACCGTCCCAACATTGCGGATGGCCATCTGAAGACTCGTCACGCCCCCAGCCGGCAATACGACCGCACCACTCTTGACTCGAACAACTGAAACGGTGAGGTCAGTATCGGGGACGTTTTCGACTTGATTCCCCGTCACCTCGAACACGGCTTCGGTCGAGCAATTGTTGCTCTCGTGCTTTTCCAGGTGGTCGCCACCGTTGTTGTGATCGTCGAGTGGATGGTCAATACAGTAGACGATGTTGTAGATGCCTGGTGCGGTAATCCACTGGCTGATCACCGTGTTCTTGGTCTCGGTATGCGAATCGCCCGGAAGCAGATTCGAACACTGCGTCGTTGTACTGTCGATCCGACGCCAAGCTCCGTCACCGCTGTGCACGTCTTCCTTGTACCCCCTAGAGAGGTAGAAGTGTCCAGTGATGGTCTGTACCAGATCTGTCGAAATGCACGGTCCGTCCCCATCATTTCTCGACTGTGCTTTGGTATTGAAGTTCTCGCCGAGGCCAAACT